>MRWG01000331.1_pt1 | contig 67092 bp, 50 predicted proteins | sample 1013341 | NCBI WGS metagenome assembly MRWG01 (sample SAMN06117577, study PRJNA244670) | biofilm metagenome | biome: Water; feature: Cathode Biofilm; material: Biofilm; isolation source: microbial consortium enriched at the cathode of a solar microbial fuel cell | place: USA: District of Columbia ...
CCCCCGCATCTTCAGTGACCGGTGCCCCGCTTACTTCGGCAACGCAAGCGTCTGCAGAGAGTTGCCCAGACTGCCGGCCAGGGCATGAAGCCGAACCTCGTTGCTGGAGAATCTGCGACACGACAGCGGGTCCACCCGATGGTGTTCTTGCCTTCTTTGGGTGTTCTGCCGAGCGATCGAGCATCTGAGGCAATCTCGGAATCGTGAAATTTTGGCTTCAGGCGGCGGCCAAAATCGACCCGAAGTCCGTCCCGTCTCGATTCACCTGTCGGCCCGTCCATGCCTGCCGCTCAATCAACACAGCAAGATATTGATTTTTATAATAGAGTCGCAAAATCGCGGCATAGAATGCCGGATTCACATGGTAGATGGGGGCAGTGCTTTCGGAGGAGTTGACGCCGCGGAAGGCTCCCGTGCCCCCGTAGCTTAACCAAGAAGCCCCTGGCTGTCGGCCAAGACATTGGGATATGAGCGTTTTTATTGACGACGTGGTGGCGATCTGGTTGCATGAAGGGGCCATGTGAGCCGCAGTTCGGCGCCCGTTCGCTGACGGACATGGAAGTAACGTAGAATGCTATTGTATGGTTTCTTGTGTCTGAGCGAAGGCTGTTTAAGAAATATTGCAAGTAATATTTAGTATCGAACGATGGAGATAAATATCTAGCGATATTCGTTTGCGTCTCGGTGCCGGTTTGTTTCGTTTGGCATGCAAGGACGAGTTTGTTCGATAACGGCCCCGTCTATCCTGAGACGGTCGAGTATCATCATCGACGCGGGTTTGAGCCAGCAGGCAAGGTCATGCCATGAATGACATCTATTCCCAGCTCCTGTTTTACCTGAATGGCCTTTGGCAGCGCCGCTGGGTCGTCCTCGGCATGGCGTGGGTGACCTGTGTCGCAAGCTGGATTTTCATCACCACCATTCCGGACACCTACTCCGTCAAAGGGCGGATGTACGTCGACACCTTGAACGTCCTGCAGCCACTTCTTGAGGGCCTGGCCGTCGAAAACGACGTGGCATCGGAGCTCGAGGTCATGAAGCAGACCCTGCTGAGCCGGCCAAATCTGGAGAAGGTCGCCAGGGTGACCGATCTCGATCTGAGGGCGACTTCCCAGGTGGAGATGGATGCGCTGATCGACGAACTGCGGGAATCCATCAAGGTTGGGTCGAACGAGCAGAACCTCTTCACCATCACGGCCGATGGCCACGACGCGGTCAAGACGCGCGACGTTGTGCAGTCGCTGATCACCATCTTCGTCGAGACCAACCTCGGCGAGAACCGCAGCGACATGGATACGGCGCGGCAGTTCATTGACGACCAGATCCGGGCCTATCAGATCCAGTTGGAGGAGGCGGAGCAACGTCGGGCGCGCTTCAAGCAGCGCAACCTCCATCTGTTGCCGGGTGTGGGTGGGTACCACGGTCGGCTGGAAAGGGCGCGGGAGGAACTGGCCCAAACGAAGGCGCAATTGAGCGAGCATCAGGAACGACTGAGCGTGGTGCTGAGAGAGCTGGCCACGACGCCGGAGTATTTGAGCGCCGCAGCGGGAGGGCGGGGGCCGCCGTCTCTCGCCGAGGTGCAGATCGCGGACTACGAGCGGCAGTTGCAGGATCTGCTGATCCGCTACACTGAAAAGCACCCTGACGTCATTCGCCTGAAGGAGCGCCTGGAGGCGCTCTACGCGAAGCGGGACGAGGCCTTCCAGTCCGCTGTGGCCTGGACGCGTGGCGAGGTCGAACAGGGGAGTTCTTCTGCCGAAAGCGATTTGACCGACGGCACCTACGGGGCGCCGAATCCCATCCATGCGCACCTGCGGCTTCGCTCCATTGAGCAGGAAGCGAACGTTGCGATCCTGCGCAAGCGCATGGTGGATCTGGAGGCGAAGGTTGAGGAGATCGAAAGCCTGGCGTCCTCGGTGCCGATTGTGGAGGCCGAGTACGAAAAGCTGAACCGCGACTACAACGTCCTCAGCTCCAAGTACAATGAGCTAGTCTCGCGGCGTGAATCTGCCAAGATCACCCTCGATCGCGAAGTCAATGCCGAGAAGGTGCAGTTCCGCGTCGTTGAGCCGCCGCAGGTCCCGACGCTGCCCAGCGCCCCGAACCGTCCGCTCCTTCTCGCCGGCAGCACGTTCTTGAGCCTTGGCGTCGGGATCGGGTTCGCGTTTCTCTTCGTCGCCCTCGACACCACCTTCGCCTCGGCCAGGCACTTGCGCTCGGTGTTCGACTTTCCGATCTATGGCTCCGTTTCGGTCAGCGGCCATTTGAAAGGAAACGGTCTCGCCATCGGATCGATCATCCTTACGATCATTGCCTTCATAACCATCCCGATCGGCCTTGGGGTCATGCTTGTCATAGAGAACGAGGTCGGTTTGAGGAATCTCGAGGCCGCGTCCTTGGTTGATCCGAACTACGTGGCACAACTCTTCGACACGGTAGTCGCACAGGCGAAGCTGATGGCCGACCGCCTGATCGATCTCAGCGGCTTCTAGGCGGGAAGGCGGGTCACCAGATGAATATCGTGGAACGTGCGGCCGACCTTCTGCGCAGCAAGGGTCAGCAAAGTCTTTGGGAAGAGGAAAAACCGGCCGAACCTCGACAGGATGCGGCGCAGGAGGAGACGGCGTCGGATCCGATCTCCGGCGCTCCGGCCGACTACCCCGCGGCGGATCAATCAACGGATCAATCGACGGATTATTGGGCCCGGGCCGAGCCTGGAGAGCTTGCCGACGAGGAGGCCGAGTTCACAACGGCGGAGGAGAATCCGCCTGAGGAGACCGTGGAAGCCACCCCACGGCGCAATGCGCCAGCGCCGCCCAGGGGCAAGCAGAGCAACGTCATTTCGATCGACTTCGCCTATCTCCGATCGAAGGGCATCATCGTGCCGAACGCACCGAGGGGCCATCAGATCGAAGAGTTCCGGCACGTGAAGCAGCGCGTGCTGAACCAGCGGATCGACAAGTCGATCCGCTATCCCAACACGATCATGGTGACGAGTTCGGTGCCCGGCGAGGGCAAGACCCACGTTGCGACCAACCTGGCCATCAGCATCGCCCTCGAGCACGACATGACCGTGCTGCTGGTCGATGCGGATTTCAAGCGTCCGGGCATTCCGGGCCGGTTGGGCTTCAAAGCGAAGAAGGGGCTGATCGACGTCCTGTACGACCCATCCATCGACGTCTCCGAGGTGCTGCTGAAGACCGACATCGAAAGCCTGTCGGTGATCCCGGCAGGACAGGTACACGCCTTGAGTCCGGAGCTTCTGACCAGTGCGCGGATGGACGCGATCGTTCGGGAACTCGCCGACCGCTACGAGGATCGTGTGATCATCTTCGATGCCCCGCCTCTGCTGGCCACGACGGAGCCTTCAATCCTCGCGACCTATGTCGCGCAGGTCATTTTCGTGGTCGAGGCGGAGCGGACCAGGAACTCGTCGATCCAGGCGGCGCTTGAACTGCTTAACACCTCGGCGCATATCGGCTTTGTCCTCAACAAGGTGCGGCCGCAGTTCGGCAGCGCCGATTTCGGTCATTACTCCTATTACTACAATTACAAACCGACCGAGCCCGAGGCGACGGCGAAATGAGCATCTGCCGTCCATCGATGCCACGGTCCGCCCGCAGGAGGCCGACGGCGAAGCACGGAGAGCGCTCCGGCGCCCTGCGGCAGTTGCGCGCCGTCTCGCGGCTCAGCCAGGCTTCTTCAAGGGAGCGGGTCGATGTATGAAGAGTTCTACGGCCTGACTTCTTCGCCTTTCAAGCTGACGCCGGATCCTCGTTTCTTTTTTGCCGGCGGGCCGCACAAGAAGGCGTTGGCCTACGTAGCCTACGGCATGAGCAAGTGTGAGGGCTTTCTCGTCATCACGGGCGATGTCGGCGCCGGCAAGACCACCCTGATCGATTATCTGCTTCAGACCGTGAGCCCGGAGCAGGTGAACACGGCCAAGATCGTCACCACGCGTCTCGATTCGGACAGCCTTCTCTCTATGGTCACCAGGGCTTTCGGCATCGAGACCCAGAACAGCGACCGGGCGAGTCTGCTGCATGGATTGCAGGAGCACCTGCTTGCGGTGCACCGGCGTGGCTCGCGCTCCCTCCTGATCATCGATGAAGTGCAGAATCTGACACGGGATGTGCTGGAGGATCTGCGCATGCTCTCCAACTTCCAGCAAGGCGCTGAACCGCTCCTGCAAGTGTTTCTCGTGGGCCAGCCGGAGTTCCGGCAGACCCTTGCCAGTCCGGTGCTGGAGCAGCTCCGTCAGCGGGTGATCGCCTACTATCACCTCCATCCGCTGGGTCCCCTGGAGACGCGCAACTATATCCGGCATCGGCTCAAGCAGGCCGGATGGAATGGCTCGCCGCAGTTCACGCTGAAGGCGCTCGATCAGCTCTATCGGGAGACCGGCGGCGTGCCCCGGCGCATCAACGTACTTTGCGACCGTCTGCTGCTCTTCGGCTTTCTCGAGCAGAAGCGGATCTTCGGTCAGGCGGAAGTGCAGGCAACCATCAACGACATGCGTGACGAGAACAGTTATGTCCAGCCCACTGGCGATCGCGGATTGGCAGCGGGTGGGGTCACACCGCTGGAAGTGCAGGATGGCGGGTCACATCGCCAGCAGGCGCCGCAGGGCGGGGACATCGTCGTCGATACACCTATGAGCCAGAGTAGAAACCGAGGATAGGGCGCCGTGACCTCGGCGCGAAGGGACGCCTGGGCACCCTTCGTCTGAGCATCTGGCGGGAGCAGGACATGGCCGACGAGCTTGGCACGACGCGGCAAGGCGACCTCGCCGCCAGCCCCGGAAGCGTCGGGCAGCACGAGGCGTCCCCAATTCTCTCGACAACGCGCGGGACAGACAGCCATTCGGGCCCGCGCATCGTCAACGCCATGTCGGTGGATGTGGAGGACTACTATCAGGTCTCCGCGCTTGCCTGCAGGGTTCGACGCGAGGACTGGGACGGGCTGGAGAGCCGCGTCGTACGTAATACCGAGAACGTTCTCCGGCTGTTTGCAGAGGCCGGCGTCTCTGCGACCTTCTTCACCCTGGGCTGCGTCGCCGAGCGGCATCCGTCGCTGATTCGAAGGATCGTCGACGCGGGCCACGAACTGGCGAGCCACGGCTACGCCCACTGGCGTGTCAGCGACCAGGCGCCGGCAGCCTTTGCGGAGGACATCCGGCGGACCAAGGCGCTGTTGGAGGACGTCGGCGGCGTGCCCGTCCGCGGCTTCCGCGCCGCGAGCTTTTCGATAGGGGCCAACACGCCCTGGGCGTTCGAGATCCTCGCGGACGAGGGCTATGCCTACAGTTCCAGCGTCTATCCCATTCGGCACGATCACTACGGGCTACCCCAGGCGCCACGCTTTGCTTTCAAGCCGGTACAGGGCGCCCAATTCCTCGAGATTCCGATCTCCACGGTATCGCTGCTCGGCCGAAAACTGCCCTGCGGCGGCGGCGGCTACTTCCGCTTCCTGCCCTACGCCCTGTCCCGCTGGTCGCTGCAGCGGGTCAACCGTCAGGATCGTCAGCCCTGTATCTTCTATTGGCATCCGTGGGAGATCGATGTCGAGCAGCCGAGAGTGCAGGGCCTGCCGTTCCGCAGCAGGTTTCGGCACTACGTGAACCTGGACCGGATGGAAGGGCGCCTGCAGCGATTGCTGAGAGACCTGCGCTGGGATCGCATTGACCGTCTCTTCCTCGCCGGCGGAGCCGCCGGAGAATGAAAGGCGGATCGGCCGCTCATATCGAGGTCAAGCAGCTCAGCAGGGATGATGCGGGCCGCTGGGACAGCTTTGTCGACAACTGCTCGGCGGCCACTTTCTTTCACCGCGCCGCCTGGCAAAGGGTTGTCGAAAAAAGCTTTGGACATGAGTGCCACTTCCTTCTGGCCGAGGTCAACGGCGAGGTCTGCGGCGTGCTGCCCCTGGTCCACATCAAGAGCCGCCTGTTCTCAAATGCGCTGGTATCGAACGCGTTCTGCGTCTATGGCGGCCCGGTGGCGACGACGGATGAGGCGCACCGCGCCCTGGACAGGACAGCGCAGGCGCTCGCCGAGCAGCTGGGCGTCGACTACCTGGAATACCGGCTGCGCGAACCTTCGTCGCGCAACTGGCCGGCAAAGCGGGAACTCTACGCCACCTTCCGCAAGGAGATGTCGACGGAAGCCGACAGCAACCTCCAGGCCATTCCGCGAAAGCAAAGGGCCATGGTGCGCAAGGGCATCAAGGCCGGGCTGCGCAGCGAAGTCGACCGCGACATCGATCGCTTCTTTCCCATCTACGCGCAGAGCGTCCGCGACCAGGGCACGCCTGTCTTCCCGAAACGATATTTCCGCGCGCTGAAAGAGGTCTTCGGGGAGAACTGCGAGGTTCTCACGGTCCTCCACGGAGAGCGGCCGGTTTCCAGTGTGCTGTCGTTCTTCTTCCGCGACGAGGTGCTCCCCTATTACGGAGGCGGGCTGCCCGATGCCCGTCGCCTGGCCGCCTTCGACTTCATGTACTGGGAGGTAATGCGGCGAGCCTGCGAGAAGGGATGCCGTATTTTCGACTTCGGTCGCAGCAAGCGTGGCACGGGCGCCTTCGATTTCAAACGGCACTGGGGCTTCGAAGCGCAACCGCTCTCCTATGAGTACCTGCTGGTCGGCGCCAAGCAGATACCCCAGATCGACCCCTTCAATCCGAAGTACCGGCTGGCCATTGAGGCCTGGAAGCACTTGCCCCTGGGGGTCGCAAATCTCATCAGCCCCATGATCTCGCGCAATCTCGGGTGACCGATTGAGACAAGGCCGCGACATGATGCTGCGCAAAACCGCTTTGAATGGCGGGCTGGGCCTGCCGAGAGAAGATGAGGCAGGTGCCGCCTTGCTGGCGGAGCGGCGCTGTCCGCTTCCAGGTCCGGTCAAGCTGGCCGATGGCTGAACCTCAAGAGCGAGCCGACAGCGCGCCGCAGCCCCATAGCCTCGGCGATCGGACGCCGCGAGCGGCCGTCACCGTAGCATCCGGGCGCGGGCTGCCGGCCGCAGAGGTTGGGATCCCCAGCGCGGCTGCCGCCCGATGCTGGCACACGGCTCTGATTGCGTTGGCTTGCGGCCTTGCTGTCCTGCTTGCCGTATTCTGGGAGACGGCGGCCTCGGCGGTCGCGCTCTGGGCGGGGTCGTCCTCCTTCGGTCATTGTTTTCTGGTCCTTCCGATCAGCCTCTTCCTGATCTACCAGCAACGCCGATCCCTCGCCCGGATGACGCCGCGGCCCAGCGGCCTCGGCTGCCTTGCCATGCTCGGGGCGACCGTTCTCTGGCTGGTCGGCGATATCGCGGGTGCCCAGATCCTTCGACACTTCGCGCTGGTCGCGATGATTCAGGCGCTCTGCTGGAGTGTTCTGGGCACCGCGGTCGTGCGGGCGCTTGCCTTCCCTCTGTTCTACCTTTACTTCGCCGTGCCCTTTGGGCTGTTCATGATCGCACCGCTCCAGGACTTCACCGCGGCCTACGTCGTTTGGCTGCTCCAGCTGACGGGCATGCCGGTCTACCTGGACGGTATCATGATCTATATCCCGTCCGGCGCCTTCGAGGTGGCCGAGGCCTGTGCCGGCGTGCGCTATCTGATCAGTATGCTGGCGTTCGGGGCGCTGGGCGCGCACCTTCTCTTCACCGATGCGCTGCGGCGCGCCGTCTTCGTCGGGCTCTCTATAGTGATGCCGATCATCGCCAACGGCGTTCGGGGCTATGGCATCGTCATGATGGCGCATTTGAGCGACTACAAGATCGCGGTATCCGTCGATCATCTGATTTATGGCTGGGTCTTCTTCAGCGTCGTAACCTTCTGTCTGATCGGCATCGGGATGCTCATGCGCGCGCGCTGGAAAGTCGCCGGGGGGAAGCGGCCGGAGCCGTCCGGCCCACCCGATACGCGCCCGGCGCCGGCCATCGCAGGCTTCTTTCTCGTCGGCGTTGCGGCAGTGCTGCTGGCCGGCGCGGGTCCGGCCTACAGCAATGCTTCCTTGCCGCCGCGCGATTGGGCGCCGCCGACGGCGAACCTGCCCCTGCCGCAGGCCGACGGCTACGCATCGATGGAACGCGCATCGGCGGACTGGCGGCCGACCTACGCCGATGCCACGCGCACGGCCCTGCAAACCTTCCGGCAAGGCGACCTCCTTACCGACCTCTTCATCGCCTACTATGCTTTCGAGAGCGAAGAGGTCGAGGTCGTCGGAGCGGGGAACCGGCTGAGCGACAAACGCTGGTCGCGCATCGGTGGCGGCACCATCACGGTGCGCCTCGAAGGGCGGTCCGAGACTGTCCGGGAGCTTCAGCTCCGCTCGGGCACCAACAAGCGACTGGTCTGGTATTGGTATTGGGTGGACGGCAGGTACACGGCGGATCCCTTCGTGGCGAAGCTCTACCGCCTCAAGGTTCGCTTGTTCGGCGGCCGGAGCGACGTCGCGGCGATCGCGGTTTCGGCCGTCTACGGTTCCGACATCGAGGAGGCGCGCTGGTCCCTGCAGCGCTTTCTCGACGCGCTTTCGCCTGTCGGCGGCGGCTTGGCGGCATGGTCGCCTTGAGTGGTCGCCTCGGAAGCTGCAATCTAGGGGCGCGTCCAGGGAGATCGGAGCATGTGCGGTATAGTCGGTATCTTTGACAGCCGGGGAGAGCGGGCGATCGATCCCGCGCTGCTGTCGACGATGAATGATAGTCAGACGCATCGGGGGCCCGATGGATCGGGGCTCTTCATCGATGCGGGCGTGGGGCTTGGCCACCGCCGCCTGGCGATCATTGACCTCGAAGGCGGGCACCAGCCGCTGTTCAACGAGGATCATTCGGTCGTTGTCGTCTACAATGGGGAGATCTTTAATTTCCGCGAGCTGGCCGAGCAACTCGAGGCGGCCGGCCACCGGTTCCGCACCCGCTGCGACACCGAAGTCATCGTGCACGCCTGGGAGGAGTGGGGCGAAGCCTGCGTCGAGCGCTTCCGCGGGCAGTTCGCTTTCGCCCTCTGGGACAAGCAGCAGCGCACCCTGTTTCTGGCCCGCGACCGGCTGGGGATCAAACCGCTCTACTACGCCATCCTGAGCGACGGCATGGTGGTGTTCGGCTCCGAGCTGAAGTCGCTGCTCTGCTATCCAGGCCTGCCGCGGGAGATCGACGCCTGCGCCGTCGAGGACTATTTCGGTCTCGGCTACATCCCGGATCCCTGCAGCATCTACCGATCCGTCTCGAAGCTGGCCCCTGCCCACACCCTGACCTTGCGTCGCGGGGGGCCGGTCGCGACGCCGAAGCGCTACTGGAGCCTCTCGATGAGGCAGCGGCTCTCGGGCAGCCCGGAGGATATCTCGGCCGAGCTCGCCGAGCGTCTGGAGGAAGCCGTCAAGATGCGGCTCATGTCCGACGTTCCCCTGGGCGCCTTCCTGTCGGGCGGGGTCGATTCCAGCGCAGTGGTGGCAATGATGGCGCGCAACAGCTCCGATGCCGTCGATACCTGCTCCATCTCCTTCGACGATCCCAGCTTTGACGAATCGCGCTATGCGCGGCAGATGGCGGAGCGCTATGGTACGCGCCACCACGTCGACGAGGTCGATCCGGAAGACTTCGACCTGGTCGACCGCTTGGCGACCATCTATGACGAGCCCTTCGCCGACAGCTCGGCCATTCCGACCTATCGCGTCTGCGCCAGCGCGAGGCGTCATGTGACCGTCGCGCTTTCGGGCGACGGCGGCGACGAGGTCTACGCCGGATACCGGCGGCACCGCTGGCACTACAACGAGGAAGTGATCCGGCAGAAAATCCCGCTCTTCCTGCGACGTCCAGTGTTCGGATTGCTGGGGGCCGCCTATCCGAAGCTCGACTGGGCGCCGAAGTACCTGCGGGCCAAGACGACCTTCCAGGCCATCGCCAAGGACAGCGCCGAAGCCTACTTCGAAACGGTCTCCGTGACCTCGACGCCGCATCGGCGGCGCCTGCTCTCAGGGTTGCAGCCGGTGCTGCAGGGACACTCCGCTGTCGACCGGCTGCGCCACTGGATCAACGACGCCGAGGCCGACGATCCTTTGGCAAGGGTGCAGCATGCGGATATTCAAAGCTTCCTGCCCGGCGATATCCTGACAAAGGTCGATCGGGCCAGCATGGCAAATTCGCTGGAAGTGCGCGTGCCCTTCCTCGACCACCACCTTGTGGAGTGGAGCGCCGGCCTGCCGATCGACCTGCGGCTCAGGGGGCGGAACGGCAAGTACATTCTGAAAAAGGCGATGGAGCCGCACGTCCCGCACGAGATTCTCTACCGGGACAAGATGGGCTTTGCGGTGCCTTTGGCCGGATGGTTCCGCGGTCCCTTGAAGCAACGCATCCGCGAGTCCCTGCTCGGTCCCACCCTGGAGGGGACAGGCTACTTCGACATGGGATACGTCCGCCGCCTGGTGGACGAGCACCAGCAGGGGCGCTTCGAACACAGCAGCATCATCTGGTCGCTCGTGATGTTCGAATCGTTCCTGCGGCAGGTCCACATGCGGCCGGTCCAGCCGGTGACGTCGAGAGATGGCTGGCAGAGCCAGTTGGTCGGCTCGCAGGCCGGGTCGTAGGCGGACGGCGGCCGCCCGCGACGGCGGGATCAGCTTTTGGGCGACGCTTCCTGGGCTCTTGCCAAGCCGTCGCCGGCGGCGGCGCGCTCGGCGATCAGGTTCCGGGCAAGTGCGGTGATCCGCTTGGCATTGTTCACCCAGGTCAGCCCTTGGCGGTCAATCTCGGCGCGCGCACCGGTGGCGATCCTGGCGCGCAGCTTCGGGTCCGAGCAGAGGCGCGTCAGGGCATCCGAGAAGGCGCCATCGTGTTCTGGGTCGAAGAGGACGGCACTGACGCCGTCGGCAACCAGCTCCCTGATGTTGGCGCTGTCGGGGGCGATGATCGCCCGGCCGGCCGCCATGTATTCGATGAGCTTCAAGGGGGAGGCATAGGGAGTGACGCCCGGCTGCAGCGCGGCGTCGAAGGCGGCGACCAGGCCGGGGATCCGGTCGCGCCCGACGACCCCGGTCACCGTGAGGCGATCGGCGAGGCCGAGCTCGGCGGCCACCGCCTCAAGCTCGCCGCGCGCCGGACCGTCCCCGACCAGCAGCAGATGAAAATCGCCGAGATCCCGCCGCTCCGCCATGAAGCGCAGGACCTGGTCAAGCGCGTGCCAGCTGCGCACGAAGCCGACGAAGCCGAGCACGAAGCGTTGTTCCAGGCCAAGCCTGCGCTTTGCCTCATCCGTCTGCGGCGCACGCTCGAAACGCGCCAGATCCACCCCGTTGGGGATGACCGTGATTTTCGCCTCAGGTACGCCTGCGGCTTGCATCTGCGCTGCCAGGACATGCGAAACGGGGAGCACCGCATCGGCCTCGCTCCAGATCTTCCGCTGCTGCCGGCGCGCCAGCCTTCTGAGGGCCAGGCCGTCATAGCGCAGGCGCTCTTCGAAGAGCGGTCCATTCACCTCGAGCAGCAGGGGCAAGCCCTTGCGGCGGCTCAGCCAGAGGCCGGCATCGACGAAGAGGTTGTACCTTTCGTAAATGAAGTCCGGCCTGAAGTCGCGGCAGGCCCGGGACAAGCGAAAGTAGGCCGGGAGGTTGTAGGCGATTTCCAGGAGTTCGTAGAGGTGCCGCGGCAGCAGCCGCTTGATTCCTGCCACCAGTCTGATCTGGCCCCCGAAGCTGACGCTCCCCATGCCGGCCGGCCCGACCACTTCGACTACGTGGCCGAGGGTTTCGAAGGCGTGCACGAGTTCTTCCAGGTGGACAGACTGGCCGTCGCGGGACGCGATTCTGTGATGGAACAAAATTCTCATTGGGGAGGCGGCGGCGATGAGAGGAGGACCAGGGGCTTCACCAGGATTGCCGGGCAGGGGATAGGACCGGTGCTTGCCGGAGCCAAGGCCCCGAGCGGCGAAAGTCGAGTGCCCTCAAACCCTTGAAAAAGCACGGAAGTGCCTTCCCAGTGGAAGAACTGCACTCAATTTTTTGGCAGGATAACAAGCATTTAGCAAAAGGTCTGCGGGTTTCTGCAGGTCATTCGGCCGATCCGCGCCGGGACCCTCCGAACCCTGTGCCCTGCGCGGAAGCGAGGGGCATTCGGCGTGGTGACGCGGCCCGGCAGGAGAGGGCGCCCGACCCCCCGCCTGCGCGGGGATCGGGCACCGGCGCAGTCATGTCGCTGTTGGTCTTTTGCGGTGGTTCTTGCTATCACTCCGGGCGCCGTTGGTCCTTTCGCTTCAATGATTTCAGATACATGGTGAGTCGGTGCGCATCGTTTTCCTAGCCCAGCGGGTGCCCTACCCACCAGACCGCGGAGACAAGATTCCCGCCTTCAATGAGGTCCGTCATCTGGCGCGTCACCACGACGTCCATGTCTTCTGCCTGGCCGACGGCAAGGAGGACCTGGCCAACCTGGAGGGCCTCTCCGCCATCGTCGCCTCGGCCGCGGCAGTGCCCCTGCGGCGCCTCGCGGCGCGGCTGCGGGTCCTCTGGTCTCTGGCGACGGGCCGGTCTCTGACGGTGGGCCATTTCAACGAACGGGAACTGCACCGCCGCTTGGCGCGCCACATGAGCGAGAGGGGTGCCGACCTTCTGCTGGTTTTCAGCTCCGGAATGGCGCAGTTCGCCGAGCCCTATGCGACGGTGCCGCGCATCATGCAGTTCGTCGATCTCGACTCCCTGAAGTGGGCGCAGCTCGCGCGAACCTCTGCCGCTCCGATGCGATGGATCTACGCCATCGAGGCGCGCCGCCTGCTGCGGTATGAGCGAAAGGTGGCCCGCGATTTTTCCCACTCGATCGTTTGCACGCCCAGCGAGCTGGCGGATTTTCACCGGCTGGTCCAGCAGGAACGGGTGAGCTGCGTCGCCAACGGCGTCGATCTAGAGTTCTTCTCTCCGGGGCCGGAGCCGAAGCGGCCAGGCTCGATGGTCTTCACCGGAGTCATGGACTATGCGCCGAACATCGACGCAATGCTGTGGTTCTGCCGAGAGATCCTACCACTGATTCGCCGGCAGGTTCCGGAAGCGACGCTGACAATCTGCGGCAGCCGGCCGGTCAGGGCGGTGCTCGACCTCGCTGCGCTAGACGGCGTCACCGTCACCGGCCGGGTTCCGGAGGTCGTGCCTTACCTGCGGCAGGCGGAGGTCGCCGTCGTTCCCATGCGCCTCGGCCGTGGTGTGCAGAACAAGCTGCTGGAGGCGATGGCCACGGGTCTGCCCTGCGTGGCAACCGAGAGAGCCTTCGGCGGCATCAAGGCCCAGGCCAACCACGATCTTCTGGTCGCCGACAGCCCGGATCTCTTCGCAAGCGCAGTCGTTGCCTTGTTGCGCGACTCGGAAGAGCGGCACCGGCTCGGCGCGCGCGCACGCATGGCGATGGAGACGAACTATCGCTGGCCGACTCAGCTCCGTCGTTTGGATGAGATCATCGCGCAGGTGGCGGTGGAGGCATGACTGGCCGCGGACCGGCCGCTGGTCCGCAGGGCGTCGAGCTGTGCCATGTCAACCGGCGCAAGACAGGTGCTATGATGCGGCCACCGGGGCGAGGCAACAGCTCGGCCTTGGTCCGTTCGGAAAAGGACAAGTGCAAATGGATTCCCTTGGCATCCTGGCTTCGCTTTTCTTTGTGATTTACCTGATCTACTGGAGCTTGAAGAATGACAAGGTCCGCTCCATCAAGGAACAGGTCGGTTTCTTCAGGATGCGGAATCCCGGCACTGAACCGAGACGCCCACGCGACGGCGCAAGGCACAGGGCCGACGATGAGCTTGCCGGCGAGAGCACAGAAGCGCCGGAGACGACCCCGCCCGATGACCGAAGCTCGCTCGCCTCACGCTTGAAGAGCAACCGGCGAACCTAGCCGTGCAAGGCCGCGGACCGGCTTCCCTCGGGGGCCGCAGGCTGCGGTTCAGTCCCTAGAGCAGGTGCTGGGCGGATGGCATCTCCAGAGGCGATCCATCGGCCAGTTGAATCTGCTCTGACTGTCGTATGTAGGTCGGATTCACATGCTTCGTCGGAACCACTCAGCGGTTCCGAGAAGGCATGATCCGATCTAGCCGCCGAGCCGGTCCAGCAGGGCCTTCGCCTTGGCCCGCTCGGCAAAGGGCTCCTGCGGCTCGAGAATGCGATCCAGTACCGCGCGCGCCTCTGCGTTCTTTCCGGTCTGCTGCAGTGCATAGGCGAGCCGATAGGCAATATCGCGGTTCTCCGGCGCCTGGCTGGCGGCAGTGCGCAGGATTGGCAGCGCTTCTTCGGTACGATCGGACTGGACCAGCAGCCAAGCGTAGGTGTCCCCGACGACCGCGATGTTCGGCGAGAGCTCGTAAGCCCGCTGCGCCATCTCGAAGGCCCCGGGTTCGCCGAGCTCGAACTGCAGCCACGCCAGATTGTTGAGCAACAAGGCATTCTCCGGTTCCCGGGCGACCAGGATCTTGAACTCCGCCGCCGCGGCTTGCTTCTGGTTCAACTCAATCAAGGTGCTCGCCAGCGCATGACGCGCCTCGCGGTCGGAAGGATCGCGGGTCAGCCAATCGCGCAGGGTCGACACGCCGCCCTCCATGTCACCGACCCGACGCTGGGCATAGAAGAGGTCGAGGGCAATGGACGCCGCGGCATGGTTTTCGTAGGCGGCCTTCAGATAGTCCACCGCCTCCTGGGCGCGGTCGCTCTTCAACAGGACGTTGGCGTGGAGCTTGTGTGCGATGGCGACGTCGAACGGCATTGCGCTTTCGGCGATGTCGAGAGCCCGCGCAGTGTCGTCTTCTTCCAGCGCCAAGCCGATCATGGTGATCAGGACATCGACATTGTCCGGCTCCTGCGTGCGCGCCTTTTCCAGCGCCTGCCAGGCGTCGTCCTTTTCGCCGGCTGCCACCAGAGCCTCCGCCAGCAGCAACTGCGCGCGGATCGACCTCGGGTCGGCTTCGGTCATGCGGCGCGAGACGTCGATCGCCCGGTCAACCTGCTTCGAAGAGAGCATCGCCGCACGGATCGACTCGAGGACCCTGAGATCGCCCTCGTGGGTGATCAGCATCTCATCGGCAACCTGGTTCAGACGCTCGAGATTGCCCTGAAGAATATAGGTCCGCATCAGATTCAATCCCAAGGACGTCGACTCGATGAAGTTCTCGCGGGACTGCTCGAGCAGCTCGACGGCTTCTGCGGTTCGCTGCTGCAATGAGAGGTAGTTGGCCAGGCGCAGGATCAGGAGTTCGCTGTGCGGACGTCTCAGCAGCAGGGCGCGCATGCGCTCCTCGATCCCCTCGGGGCGGCCTTCCGCGATGTCGAGACGATCCAGGCGGCCCGCCGCGGGCAGGAACTCCGGGTCATGGACGAGGGCCCGCTCGTAGCTCGCGCGCGCGGCGCTCGGACTGTCGCGCAGCTCGAGAATCTGGCCCTCAAGGGTGAGGACAAAGGAGTTGTCAGGGTAGGCCCGCCGCAAGCCGAGTACCGCTGTGCGGGCAGGACCGGTGCGTCCATTTTCGACCTGCTCAAGGACCGCGATGACCTCGCTGGCCAAGCCGGAGGGGATTCGCTGGAAGTCGGCATCCGGCTCCCAGATATTCAAACCGGCCGCCTGGGCCAGTTGAATCAAGGCGCCGTCAATCTGGGACTGTGCCATCGGGAACGAAGGCCTCTCGGCCGAGATCCGCTGGAGTATGCGCGCCGACTGCGGTCCCCAGTCGAGCCTCAGGTAAGCTTCTGCCAGCATATAGAGCGCCGCTGCCTCGTCGCGGTTCCCTCCGGCCTCGGTGAGCGGCAGCAGCACGTCGGCCGCCGCGATCGGGTTCTCCGTCAACAGCAAGAGCAGCCCCAGAACGCGGCGTGCCGGGACGCTGTCGCGCCTTTGCTGGAGGTAGGCGGAGAACAGGCGCTCGGACTGGGCGAAGTCCTCCAGGGCGAATTTGATCATGCCGCCCAGAAGCAGGACCGGCAGATCGTTGCGAAAGACGCCCTCTATCTCGGCAAAGTGGTTGTCGGCGGCCAGATAGTCGTCCTTACCGAAAGCGGCCAGGGCGGCGAGGAAGTTGCCGAAGGCATCCCCTGGCCGCAGGGTCAGGATCGTTTCGGCTGTCTCGGCCGCGGCATGCAACTCGCCCAATCCAAGATCGGCTCGCGTGCGCACGACTAGCGCCTGGACGTGGTTGGGATCGATTTCCAGGGCGCGGCGCGACTGGTCGAGAGCCCGTTTCCAGTCGCGGTCGAGCAGCGCCAGTTCCCCGAGGAATACCCAGGCGGGGGCATAGTCGGGATTCTCGCCGAGAAGATCCGCGATCTGCGCCTCGGCCTCGCCGCGCTGGTCGCGTGCCAGCAGGACCGAAGCGAGACCCTGGCGGGCGTCCGCGTGCTCCGGATCGGCGGCCAGCACCTGGCGATAGAGCCTCTCGGCGACATCGAGCTGCCGCAGTCCGCGATAGGCGTCTCCGAGGACCAGGAGCTTGCTCCAGGCGTCCTCCTCGATCAGGGCATCGCGCGACATGACGTCGATCACTTCCTGATAGCGGAACTGCTCCAGTAAGGCTCGACCAAGTAGGATTTCAGTCTCATCCGTGTAGGCGGCTTCGATCGCCAGACGCAACTCTTTTTCCGCCGCGGCGGGTTCGCCCGACAGCAGCCGCAGCTTTCCCAGCAAGAGGCGGGCGCGATGGTCGTTCGGGTCGTCCCGGATGGCGTTGCGCAGGTGGATGATCGCCGCGCGCCCCTGGCCCTTGTCCAGAGCCTCCACGGCTTTGCGGTATTCCGCACTGCCGCTGCTGGGGTCCTCCGTGACACCGTAGGTAGAGGTCACCGAGGCGCCGCCGAGCAGGAGGCAGGTGACAATCATTGTCGCGAGCAGTCGAAGCATCATGCCGGTTCTCCGAGCCTAAACACTATGAGTCTGGACTGGGATTGCCTGCCTGCGCAGTCCTTCGCAGCGGCCGTCAAAGGCCCTCAGGAACCGCGCAAACCCGCCAGTCTGGGCGTCCCGGGATTGTGGCAGAAGCGCCGCCCAAGAGATAGCGGCAATCACCTGACGAAGCCCCCCGAGGCCGCTCCGGGCGGTCGCCCTTCGGCGCAGAAAAAACAGTCTGACAGGGCCGCCCATTGGTGGAATAATCGGGCCATCGGATCAAGCTTGTGGCCGAAGTGGGATATTTTACAGATCGGTTGTTAAAGTTCTTTACAGAAGCCCGATCTGGGTGCTCATGCAGCGGGTTAAGGCGCTGAGATAAAAAGAAATATCCTGATGGCATGAGACTTGCTTATATTGTATCCGGGGCGCGCAGGATACGGGCCCGACAGTCAAAGATGACACGAGCGTGGGAGTTAGGTGGCGCTAATGTCCAGGGCAAGAAGCAAGAAGTTACTGCTACTGGCGGCTGTAGTGGCTGGGACCACCGCTGTCTCGGTCGGGCGCGCGGAAGCGGCCATGACAACCCTCGATTTCACCCAGTTCGAGCACGGCAGGGTGCTGGATTTCGACGTTTCGGGCGTCAACATCAGCACCTTCGGGGGGCCGCTGTCCTCGCCGGTCGTCTTCGATCCCAACCAGGGTCTGCCGGACCAGGGCAATTCCGCGGACCCCGATCTCGAGACGCTGTTCGGCGCGCCGCTGAACCCCACGACCCTGGGCCTGTCGGCCGGTCCGACGAACACGGTGCCTGACGACTTTCATCTGATCATCGTGCAGGAGAACACCTTCGGCTGCGGCGACGGCGTCTGCAACAGCCCGGACGACGACGTCCCCGGCCCGAACTATATTCTGTTCGATTTCGCTGAAGCCGTGACGATCAACTCGATCGACATTTTCGACATCGACCAGGGGAACCCGCCGGAGACCATCATTTTCACCTTGTATCATGAAGGTGGCAGTCAAAGCAGCGTGCAGATCGGCGGCAACGAGATCGGTAACAATCGCTCTGCCTCCTTCGACCTCGGGCAGTTCTTCGCCCAGAACGCGGGGACGAACCAACAGGTCGAACGCCTGAAGGTGAAGCTGTCGGCCTCGGGCGCCGTCAGCAATCTGAAGTTCTCCAATGGGGGGCAGGTGCCCGAGCCGGCCTCGCTCGGCCTCTTCGGGGTCGGGCTGATCGCCCTGCTGTTTTTCGGCGCGCGCCGGCGCGAGGCGGCGGTCGCGTCCTAGCTGCGCCTTGCCGCGGACGCCGGCTGGGGTACGAAATTCCTCAGATTCTTTGCTCTGATCGGCTTGTCCGCAGGGGCTGTAAGGCCTCTCGATGGCGGCGTTCCAGTGCTGGCGGCGCGCCGGTTTATGCCCTGGCGAAGCCCCCCCCCTGTCGCCTATAATGCCAGCGGTTATAATGCCAGCAGTGGCGCCCGAGGCGGCGCCGGAGGCTTCCTCCCGTGAAGCAAAGGCGCGCCCAGCTTGGCAGGTAGCTCAGAGCGAGAGCACCCCCATCCGCCTGACGGCAGCGCAGGTGGCATTCCGCGCGCCGCCTGTCAGCCTCTGGTATCCCGGCCGTGACCAGAGCGGGGCAGGGGCTCATTCTGGTGGCCGGTCTCTGCCTGCTGACCTACCTCACCCTCGAGCTGCCCTGGCGCTACCGCGTTGCCGCGGAGCAGCTGCTTGCTAACGGCGATCTCTCCGAGGGCCTAGCCGGCTGGGAGCATAGCGGCGAGGGCGTCGACCTCGTCCAGGCCGCCGACAGTCCGATGGTCCGGCTGGCGCCGCCGGCGGACGGCCAAGCCTCCTTCCTTTCCCAGCTTCTCTTGCTGCCTGAGTGGGCGGGCTTCGACTACCTGCGCGTGGCGCTGCAGCTCAAGACCGACGACGTGATTGCGGGCGCGGAGCCCTGGCAGAAGCTCGTCGCCATCATCTGGAGCTTCGACCGGGAGGCGCAGTTCATCTGGTACTGGCCGAAATCCATTGCCGTGGTCGATGGCCGCCAGGACTGGACCCCGGCACAGCTCGTCATACCGCTTGCCGGAGATGTCTCGGCGGCCCGTTTGGTGGTGTTCAACGGCGCTGTCGCGGGAACCGCCGAGCTGCGCGGCTTGACGGTTCAGGGATTGACCGAGCGCCCGGCCTTCAGGTTCTTGCGACTGGGCCTGTTCGGGGCTTGGCCCGCCATGCTCTTGTGGACCGCCCTCTGCTTTTGGCGGGCGCGTGGCAACCGCACCCTCAAACTGCTGAGCCTGTCGGTGGCCGCAGCCATCGTTCTCGCGATCTCTCTGCCGCAACCCTACTACGGCAACCTCGGCGGATGGGTCGAAACGGAGCTGCGCGGTCTGGTCGAGCGTCCGGCACCGCCGGTCCCGACGTCCAATGCGGCCTCTGAGCGTCCCGGCGCGCCCGGCGCCGAGGGAGAGGGGGCTGCGCCGGACCCGCCCGCGGCGAGCGATCTGACGCGGTCCGAAGTGACAGGCGCAGAGGAGGATGCCGATGGTGCGGTCGAGCCTGCCGAGGCGGTGTCCTTTGAGCGGCCATCCCTGGAAGAACTGACGCACGGCTTCAGCTTCCTCTTGTTGGCCTTCCTGCTCGGCCTCGCTTTTCCGCGACTGTCGCTGCTCCGGCTGGCGCTGTTCATCGCCGTCTCGGCGGTTGCCACCGAGGTGATGCAAATGCTGCTGATCACGCGCAGCAGTGAGTGGCGAGACCTCTTTGCCGACTGGATCGGCGCGGCCTCGGGCCTCGGCCTTGCCTGGCTAGTGAGCCTCTGGCTTTGCGCGCGGCGCCCCGAAGGTCGCCCGGCAGTTCATCCAAGCCTTGGTGGCGAGATGCCGGGCGAGCAGTAGCGGCGGCATCTTGAGCCAGTGGGAGCGCAGGTAGAGAAGGCCGCGCGCAGCGGTAGCCGCCGGACGGATGCGCCCCGGAGAGGGGGGCGGCAAGGCGACGGAAAAGGCGCTCAGCATCAACGAGTTGATCGGGCCCGGCGGAGCGAGCGACTGGACGCGGGCGCGCATCTCCGGCGGCACGACGGTGCCGAGCAACTCGTGACAGAGCGTCACCGCGTAGTAGAGCGGGCGCTCCAGACCATGCCGGCCGGCGCGGTCCAGCAGGCTGTCCCAGTAGCCCGGCCGCTCGCCGAAGTCCGTCAGCAGGTCGTGCAGGTCGGCCAGGTCACGCAGCGTGGGGCCGAGCATTTCCTCGTTGAGGAGATGCGCTGCGCTGTGCAGCACCATGTCGGCCGGACAGAGAACGTGGAGCGGGCTTTTGCCGAGCGGTATGGCCGCCGCCAGCAGGCCCTCGGCATCGGGCTGGTAGCGTGCGGTCATCGGGGCGATGCTGTGGTGCACGTCGGTCACCACATCCCTCTTCGAGTGATTGAGCGGCGGGATCTCATGCATCCAGGTGCGGTAGTAGCGCTCGTCGTAGGGGGAGAGTGCGGCCGACTTCCAGCCCGCCGATAGCAGGGCCGCTTCCACGGCCGCGAGGGCGGAACGCGGCACCAGGATATCGACATCGCCGGCCGTGCGTCCGGCCTTCGCCGGCAGGTCGGCCACGATATAGGCCGAGCCCTTGAGCAGGACCACAGGCACCTCGAGCGGGGCGAGGGTCCGGGCGATGCGGTCGGCCTCGAAGCAGAGAGTTACCTGGTTGCGCTCGCCGATCACCATGGCGGCCTCCAGTTGGCGGCGCGCCGCTTCGGGCACCCGCTCAAGCAAGCCTCGTCCGCGCAGCAGGCAAGCGAGCTTGGCGAGCAACGCGCCATTGCGCGCCCGAACCAGAAGCGTCGGCCAATTGGGATCCTCCAGGCTCAGCAGGCTGGCCGGGTCGCGCAGTCCGGCCAGGAGCGGATCTCTTGCAGCACCCTCAGTCATGCGACCGCCAAGCGCCTTCCCCGGTCGTGGTGCAAGCGCGATATGGCCTCAATGGCTTGGTCGAGATCTCCGTAGGATATGCGGTAGTGGTTGCAGTTCTCGACCAGAGCGGCCATCGCGTCGAAGCCCCGGCGCAGCAGCACGTGGTAGTTCATCGACTGATCGACGAGGTCGGCGAAGGCCTGCGCCCGTGGGACGGCGCTGAGTGCCGCCGGCTTGCCGGCCTGAAACGAGGGCGCGACCACCAGAACCGGCCGAGCGCTTTGGCGGCAGGCTTCGACGGCCTGGTGCGGCGGGCGCACGAAAGCGACGGTCCCCTTGATGGTGCCTTCATAGCGCCGGCCGACGTGAAAGTCGGGTGCGAAGCTTGCGATAACGTCGATCGCCTCGTTCTTCAGGGAAGCCGGGCGCGGGTGCGGCTCGACGCGACCGCTGTCGAGGTCGATCATGGTCATCTCGTCGGACAGCAGGCGCCAGCCGCGTGCCGCCAAGGCGGTGCTGAGCGTACTCTTGCCGGAGCCGGAGGCTCCCGGAAGGATGACCGCAAGGCCATGCCGTTCGACCACGCCGGCATGCAGCAGCAGGCGGTGCGTGGTGCGGTAGGCATCGCACCAGTTCATCGCCGATTCCAGCAACGGATAGGCGTGGCTGCGCTGCGAGGGATCGAATTCGGAACTGCCGTCGATGAGGATCTGCAAGAGCTTCCAACCGCTCGGGCGCCAGGTCGGAAAGCGCCGGAGGTCGATCTGGAAATCCGGGATCGCCCCTGTCTCGAGAAGCGCGAAGTCGCCGTACATCTCGAGCAGTTCCTCGGCCAGGTCGCCGCTCTTGGCAGTGATCTGATAGCTGTTGGGTGGCACTTCCAGGATCACGCCCGGTCCGGCAAGCCTCCGCCGCAGCGCGTCGACACTGAGCTCCCTACAGCGCATGGTCAGACGGTTCGACCAGTCCCGCATCCTCCAGGTTGGACAGGATGCGCGCCACGGCTTCGCCAAGCTCGGCATCGGCTTCCACTTCGAGGAAGTCGGCGATCTGCTGGCTGAGCCGCGCGATGTCGCCGACGCCTTCGGCAACAGCTATCAGCACCCGTCCGGTTGTCAGATCCAGCACGTGCGTGTGGCCCGAAAGACTGTTGAACACGACGTAGTCGCCATCCCAGCAACGCCAGGTCAGTTCGGCCTTCCCGATAGTCCACCAGAAAGGGCTGTGCATCGTGGCGTGCGCGTCGGTCATCTGCGGGTCCGCCCGACGGCGCAACGGCGAGCCGAGCGTTTCCGACGCGCTGGTCTAGCGGTGGGGGCCGGCCTAGCCGCGCTGACTAGAGGTGAAGAGCGTTCGACCTCCATGGCTCACCACCGGACGCCTTGCGGGCGCCAACCTTGCGGCCGTGCTGTCGGGTTCAGAAATAGCAATGGGAGACAGGCTGTACGAATGCATCCCGGCCGGCAAGCCATGTCAGATATTCTTAGCTGCCCTTGGGCTTGCAGAAGTATGAATTGTGCTTGTTCGTAGTGACCTGCTTGGCATTGTTGAGCGAGAGGCAAGTCAGATAGCTTGCCGCACTAGCCCGCTCGATGCCCAGGGTCAAGACGACCGGGACAGACGCGGCACCACCGACAAGGAAGCGTCTGCGTGCGGCCCTTCGCTTTTCCTCGAGCGAGGCGTCGCCTGACTCCCTGTCCGTGCTGCCGACAACATCGTTGGTCGCGCTTGAAATATCGCGCTCCGACATCTTGTTGCCTCCTGCCCTGCGCTTCCAAATTGAAGCGACCAGCCTTCATAGCCTCTTTTGGACCATACGTGGTTGCGGCGCAAAACACAACATTGTCGTAGGGGGACTCCCCAAAAGAGACGGCGGGGCGGCCCACAGCCACTGCGTGTAAAGAGGCCGAAACCAGGGCGGAATCCATGGGACGCGGAAACCTGCGGCGGGCGTGGCGGCTTTTCCTGCTTCGGCGGACTTGCCCGATGTCGAGCGCCGGGTCAGACCGAATTCAAGGGCTCCGCCATCGCCCGGAGTTCCCTCTTTTGGTGTAGAAATTCTATTTTCTTCTATCTATGGTGGTGAGGCGTTGAATGTCGCCTGGCCGGGTCCCTGGGGCGACCAGGGGCCGCGCCCTTGCCTGCTTGGCAGGGTGGTCTGCCGGTGTGGGAATGATCAGTCAAGCGCAGGGGCCGACGATCCTTAACAAACCCTTAGGGCTATCGCGGCACTATGATGCCGTGCGAAACCGTCAGCCGGCCGATTCGGGCGATCCTCGCGGCCGGTCTCTGGCAGTACGGTGTGCCCGGAGGTTCCAGATGTCCACCCCCCTGCAAGAGCGGGCCAGCAAGCCCGGGGCCGTCCATCGCGGTCTTTCGGACTTGCCGATGAAAGAGATGCGCGCGCTGGTGGCCGATCTCTTCGCGCCAAAGCCATGGATCTTCTGGCTGGACTTCCTTCTTTGCGTCAGCCTCGGCTGGGGCGCTTTCGGTGCCGGCGTGGTGGCCGATCCCTGGTCGGCAGCTCAGATCGCCCTGCTGTTCCTCTCGGGCTGCCTGCTCTATCGGGCGCTGGCCTTCATCCACGAGCTGACCCATCTGCGAGCCGGCGCCGTGCCCGGCTTCCGGCTGGCCTGGAACCTGCTTTGCGGTATCCCTCTGCTGAGCCCCGACTTTACCTACATCGGCGTCCATCTGGTGCATCACAACAAGCGCGACTACGGCACCGGGCGGGATGCCGAATACCTGCCCTTCGTCCGGCGTTCCACGGGTTTTCTGCTGGCCCAGATCCCCATCGTGCTGTGCCTGCCGCTGCTCGCCCTGCTGCGCTTCGGCGCGATGGCGCCTCTCTCCCTGCTCGACCGGCGGCTGCGCCGGAAGGTGACGGAGGAGATGTCGGCGATCTCCATGAAGATGCCCTACCGGCGCGATCTGCCGGTCAAGGCGTCGGACTGGCGCTGGTGGCACGTCGAGGAGGTCGGCTGCTGCCTGCTGGTGCTTGCCGTGGCGGCCCTGATCCTGCTCGGCGAGTTGCCGCTCGGGCTGGCGCTTTGCTGGTATGCCGTGGCGGCCACCATCACGTCACTGAATTTCGTGCGGGCCCTGGGGGCGACCCACCGCTATCGCGGCGACGAGACCACGATGAGCTTTGCCGAGCAGTTCGATGACTCGGTGAACGTGGTCAGCAATTCCCTGACGGCGCTGGTGATCTGCCCGGTGGGCCTGCGCTATCACGCCTTGCACCATCTGTTCCCGGCTATCCCCTACCACAACCTCGGCCCGGCGCACCGTCGCCTGTCGGCCGCCCTGCCGGCGGGTTCGGCTTACGCCGCGGTCTCGGTGCCCAACGTCTGGGCCGGCTGTGCGCAACTCTGGCGCGATGTGGACCGCCCCGCGACCGCCCCGGCCGACGATGCGCCGCACGCTGTGTGATCGCTTTAACGTTTTGCCGGCCGGGAGTCAGAATTCTTTACAGTTCCGCAGACCCTCCGTGTGCGAAAAAATCTTTTCTGAATCAATAAGTTAATGGCGAAATCCAGTTCGACTATCGGTTTGTCGCGCCGCGAGCCTGCTGGCTGGCTGTCGGAATTCCTTGCAATCGCCCGGCGCCTCTAAAATCCCTTCCGGTAAGTATCTGATTCATATAGAAGTTATTTTTGGCACGGACCTTGCTTAGTAGAGCGGGAATATGTCCTTAGCCAAAAGGAACTTTGTCATGGATCGCAATTCTCTTCATAGGCTGGTGCTTGGAACGGTCACCGCCGGCACGCTGATGATGGGAGTGGCAGGGCAGGCACATGCCGATGCCTATGCCTATTCGCTTCTCGATATCAGCAATTTCACGCTGTTCAACGTCTCTCAGGGCCGACAGGTCGATACCACCGACTTCACGTCATTCAACACGACGACGACCCTTGCGGCTGAGGCTTCCAGCAACTTCATGGGTTCGGCCAGTTCGCCGGCTACCCAATTCGGGCTTGGGATCGCGGCCGACATTCCGCAGGCTTGCGTCGGCGCCTGCCCCGCCGACAACACTTTCGCGCAGGGCGGCCTCGGGCAGTTCAGCCGCGGCGATGCGACGGCATCCGGTGCGGCGGTCACCGTTAACAATGGGCCGGCCAGTTCGGTGACGGCCACCACGGTCGCCGAGACGCGGGTGATCCAGGGCGGCCCCGCGCCGGTGGGCAACAACGCCAGTGCCATCGGCCGCGTCGACCCGGTGATCACGACCTTCACGTTTACCGTTGCGGACGCGTCGGCGGTGCGGATCGACTTCACCGCCACCTTGGAGATGCTGGTTTCGCTCGATGCCAACGCGCTGTCGCCGTTCAGCAATGCCACGGCGAACTCCACGTTCACCATCACCATTGACGACGACCAGGGCAACCAGGTGTTCTCCTGGGAGCCTAATGGCGCGGCCACCAACACGGAAACCGGTGTGTCCGGCGAGGTGGACCCCTTCGACCTGAACACACAGCGCTCCAACTCCATCCCGGGCGCGACATTCTTCGCGCCGGGCGCCGCAGGCCTGACCCAGTCGGGTGCCTTCAGCGTCACCACCCCCGTGCTTGCGGCCGGCACGCAGTACTCCGCACGCCTGACCCACCGCACGCAAACGGAAGTGGCGCGGGTGCCGGAGCCGGCCACCTTGGCCCTCTTCGGGGTCGCGCTTCTCGGTCTGGGCGTTCTGCTCTACCGCCGGCGCGAGGAGTCCGACGGCAGCGCTGCCTGATTACTCCCGGGTAAAACTCAGATCCATGACGACCCAGGCGCCTCTGGCGCCTGGGTTTTCTTTTGCGCTCGCTACTTACTTTTCGCCCTCAGGCCGCCCATCGTAGCGCCCGGGCGCAATGATTCCTCCCGGATCCAGCGCCAGTTTCAGGCTCCGCACGATCGGCCAGAAGGTTTCCGATCCAGCCTCGAGGCGGCCCATTCCCCGCAGTCCCACGCGATAGGGCGGAAAGCCCGCCGACAGCACGGCGTCGAGCAACGCATCGTGGCAATCCCGCGCCCGGTCCCGCTCTGCGGCGTCTTCCCGATCGAAGGCAACGGTGAGCACGGCGGCCAGTGCGCGCTCGTTCACGGTGCTGAAGGTGACCAGCGGGTCGAAGCCGAAGCGGGCGAACAGTGGCTCGATCAGATCGAGGATCTGGCGTGTCGCCACGCCGGTCATGGGAAGGACCGGCGCCAGCCACATGATGCCACAGCCGTCCAGGGCCGGGTCCGCCTCTGCCGGGAGGTCTCCCGCCGGCGGGTGACGATGGCGCCAGTAGGCGCCCTTCAGGAACCGCGCGGAGGGCTTTCCGCTGTGCAGATCGATGACCGCCTCGGCAGCTTCGAGCTTTTCCCTCAGGCCGGCCCCCAAGCCGGTCCACTTCAGGCCGGCGAGGGCGCGTTTTGCTAGGCCCAGCCGTTTGCGGTCGAGATACAACAGCCGCCGGCCGGGGCCCCTTAGAGTGCGCCCGACGACCGACCTGGCGGCTTTGACTTCCTGCGCGGTGCCATAGAGGCCGGCGGAGAGCGTCCAGGCCCCCATGCCATAGCGGGCCCGCAGCGCGGTCCTTGCCTCGGCCGTCAGACCGCTCTCCCAGGGTGCCTGGAGGTGGGCCCTGCCGGTCATGCCAGACAGCACCCGCAGGTCATTGCCGATATGCACGACGGACCGCAGGGTCTTGCCGAGGCGCAACCCGCGCAGCAGTTCGACGATCGCTGGGAGGTCGTCCGGGTCCTCGGCCGAGAGGAGGGCGACCTGAAGGCGCTCGGGACGCGGCATCAGCCAGAGGGTGAGGCGGGTCACGATGCCAAAGTTCGACTGTGCGAAGAGGCCTTGCAGCGCCGGTCCCAAGCCGTCCGCAAAGACCTTGTGCGACTGCGCCTCCCGGTAGTGCCCGAAGCCCGTGCGCAGGACGCGCCCGTCAGCCAGGACCGCTTCCAAACAGGCGATCTGCTGCACCCGGTTGCCATAGAGGCTGTGGCCGAAGCCCCGCTCCAGGACGTTGCCGACAACGCTGGCCTGGGGCCCCGCACCGGTGCAGTCCATCCAAAGGCGGTCGCCCTGTTCGCGCAGGAAGTCGGAGAGCTGGCCCTGCGAGACGCCGGGCTCGATGGTCACAGAGGCGAGCGTTTCGTCGTAGTCCAGGATGCGGTTCATGCCGGCCAGATCGACCAGCACCTGGCCTTCCATAGCGGGCCTTGCATCGCCGTAGCCCCAGTTGCGCCCACGGCTGATCGGATAAAGCGGTACCCCATGACGCGCCGCCACCTTGACGATCTCGACGACCTCTTCTGACGTCCCGGGCTTCAAGGCGGCCGAGGGCAGGGGGGCATTGGGCAGGGTCGTGGCGGTGTAGCGCGGCTCTGCCGCAGACAGGCGTTGCACGCGCTCCGCGCCCAGGATGTCGCTCCACTCGGCCAGGGCCTCCTCCAGAGGTGCGCCTGTCGGCATCTGACCGGAAGACGGAGCGTTGTGACTGCTAGCGGTCATGGATCTCGGATGTTGCGCCTGAAACCGGCAAAGCTAGACAAACAAGGTTAACGCCGTGTTGCCGCACCGCCTCTAGCGAATAGTCAGCGAGCGGTGGCTGTGCTCCGTTGCCTTGCCGCTTACTGCCACTCGACTGCGCACGGGGCAGGTGGCGCGTCGGCTTCTCGGTCGGCTAGCCGCCCAATTCCTGCAGGAGGGATTCGGCCTGGTCGCGGTTGGAGAACTGCAGCTCACTGCTCAGTACCCGGCGCAGCAGCTGCAAAGCTTCCTCGCGACGCTCGGCACCGGCCAGCGCCCTCGCGTAGTGGGTCGCGATGACAGGGTCCTGCGCCGCGCCAGCATGAGCCTCCTCCAAGAGCGGCAAGGCCTCTTCATTGCGATCCAAGTCCAAGAGCACAACACCAAGTGTGTCGGCGACGGACGGGTTGCCGGGCTGTAGCTCCCTTGCCTTGCGCGCATGGGGCAGCGCGCCCTCCGCATCTCCCTGTTCAAGCTTTACCCAGGCCAAGTTGTTGAGAACGGTTGTGCTCTCCGGATCTTGCGAAAGCAGCGTGGCGTAGTGGCTCTGAGCCGCATCGAGCTGCCCTTGCTGTAGATAGCTGCCGGCAAGTACAGTTCGTGTCAGCATGTCCTGGGGATAGCTCTTCAACCAAGTCTCTAGAACCCCGAACGCTTCATCGGACCTGCCTGCCGCCAAGAGGGCCTTGGCCAACTGAATCGTTATGTAGTTGTTGCGCTTCTCCTGAGGCACCTGCTGTAGGCTTGCTACGGCCCTTTCCGGGTTACCCTCAGCAAGGGCGATCATGGCTTCCAGCTCGGCGAGATCACCGCTGTCTGGTGCTGCCTGCTTCAGCTCGTTGATGGTCCTGTTGGCGTCTTCAAGCCGCCCGGCAACGCCTTGCAGGCGCGCTAGCTCCATCTTGAGTTGCCGACTATCAGGATTAGCGGCGCTGGCATCCTCGATGGTCTGCACCGCTTTTGTCAGATCGCCGGCACTGCCATAGGCCTGAGCCAGATAGATGCTGGGGAAAACCAACTCCGGGCGGAGTTGGTTCAACCGCCGGAACGCCTCGATGGCTTGCTGGTTCTGGCCGAGTTCCAGATAGGCTTTGCCGACGATGTTCAGCAACGTCGGGTCGCTCGGATGCTTGTCCAGAGCCGGTCGCGCGACATCGAGGGCCGCTTGCGGCTGCTTAGTATCGATATAGATGCTGCCCAGCGCGCCGGGCGCCTCCACGCCGTCCCCGTGTGCCTTCACCGCGGTCTGGAGCATGCTGATTGCAGCACTGGTGTTACCCGCTTGAAGCTCGAGGTTTCCATAGTTGATCAGAGTCTTCAGGTTGCTCGGGTCATGCTCGAGCACGCTCTCATAGAGGCGCCGGGCACCATCGCGGTCGCCGCCGCGCAGGAGCAAGGCGGCCAGATTGTTGGCCGCGTCCGGCTCACCGGGCTGGATCTTCAGGGCTTGCTCGAAAGCCGTGCGCGATTGGAACAGGTCATTCTTCAGACCATGAACGATGCCTTCCAGAACGAATCCCCTGGGATTGTCCGGCAGAGCCTTTTGGAAACGGATGGCGGCAGCCAGAGCCTTGTCCAACTCCCGCTTGCTCAGGTAGCTAACGATCAGCAGGGCATGCGCGTTGGCGTTTGCCGGGTCCAACTCGACGGCGCGCTCAAGATCCTCGATCGCCTGCCCGGTGTTCCCGGCCTTGATGAGGGTGCGGCCGATCCCGGTTAGCGCCGCGCTGTTCTCCTGCGAGACGGCGCGGGCCTGAGCTACCATTCGTTCGCCAGAGCCAGCGATCCCGGCCCGGATGGCGGCGTCGCCAACCGCTGCAAAGAGGCGGGCATCGTTAGTCGACTGCGGGGCGTCCAGCGGCGCGAGGCTATCTACCGCCTTCTGAACCTGTCCCAGTTGCAGCGATGCTGCAGCCAGCAATCGTCGCGCTTCAGTGGCTTCTGGAACTGCGGCCACGTAGCCCTGCAGGTAGTCGAAGGCAAGCTCGTAGCGGCCGAGCGCATAGGCGGAGGAGCCGGCCAGCAGGAGGCTTGGGAGATGGTCGCCAAAGGCTAGGGCTTGCTCCGAGTAGCGCAGCTCGGCCTCCCGGTCGTCCAACATGTGCGCTGCTAGCGCGCGCTGATAGTTGACTACCCGGTTCGGCGGGAAGGCCTTCAAGAGGCGCTCAATGTTCGGAATGGCCTCAGCAGCCCGCCCGGCAGCCAACTGCGCCCAGGCCAGTCCCATGAGAACGAAAGGATTGAAGGGATCGCTGTTCGTTGCTTCGGAAAATGCCTCGACGGCCGCACCGGCCTCGCCGCGCCACATGGCAAGGTCGCCTTCAAGGACCAGCGCGTCAACGTTGCCGGGCGCCAGGGAGAGGGCGGCGGTGATTCGATCCTCGGCTTTGGAGATGTCCCCCTCATAGAAGGCAACTCTGCCGAGCCCAGCCAGCATCTCGGGCTGTGGCTGACCGAACTGCAGAGCCTGCTGGAAGGCCGCCTCTGCTTCTGCAAGTCGTTGCAGATCCCACTGCCTTTCAACCTGCTGCACCTTTGCCTTGCCGACCACCGTGAGGAGAGCAGCCTTGAGGTCGGGCGTGTCTACCGCCTCAGGCCGGATCTCCTCAACAACCTGATCGGCTTTGCCCATGGTGAGCCAGGTGCGGCCGAGCCAGGGCAGGTAGTCCTGCGCCGGCGCCCCCAGGTCGCGGGCTCTAAGCAGTTCCTTCTCCGCGCTCTCGAGGTCGTAGAGGGCCAGATGGGCTAGTCCCAGCAGCGCACGGGCTTCGGCCTGGTCGGTCTCCTCCTGCAGCACGGATTTCAGGTAAACCAGGCTCTCCTGATAGCGTCCGGCTGAGAGCGCTTCACGGGCCGAGCCGATCTGCTCTTCGGTGCTCGGACCGAAGAGCCCGTCGCAGGCGGCCAAGGCGACCGAAACCAGGGCCATGCCGATGCATAGTCTCAGCTTTTGCGAGGCCGTGTGGCGCCATCCGGTCGGCTTCATGCGCATTTGGTTCCCGTTCGTGAGCCTGCTTCTCTGTATCGCGGATCCAGCAGCCCCGGATCGGACCCGGCGATCAATATGCTGCTGTTTGAAAGCGACAGCCGCAATGATATCAGAATGATAACGGCTGGTGGACTGGATTCCCCCAGCAACACCTATTGAGTGCAATCCAAACCGTTGTCGCCAGCAAATGACGCCCATTGTAGTCCCAAGTTAGGTAGTGCCAAATTGCAAGACAGCTATGCGGGCTCGTTTGTCCAAGGCAGTCGAACCATGAAGCTCTAGCACGCTGGCGGTGCCCTCGTCATGCCCCACATTCGTTGGATAAGCTACGTCAGGTTTTTGATAGTAACTATATGATATTGTTATATAATGATTAACGTCGATCTCCACACTCTTCATAAGAGCCGCGGCGGGGACCGCCGCGCGACGGATCGGCCCGAAGCGGGTTGAGGTCGAAAAGGCAAGGAAGCACGGCCTTGGGTCCGCATAGCGGGGTTTCTCTTCTGGGGTGGCCCGTGTGGGCAGGGGGCCGGCAACAGGCTTGATGGCAATGGCGGGCGGTTTCATTTCCTGGATCGGCGTTACCGGCTATTCCGCGGCGGCTCTGGCCTTTGCGGCGCTGGCGCTGCGCCTGGGGCTGGGCTGGCGCGGCCGGCTGCAAGGGGGGCTGCTGCTGGCGGCCTGCCTGCTGACGGCGCTCTGGGCCGGCGATGTCGTTCTGGCGCTCCTGGGGAGGCGCGTGCCGCTGCTCGACCCAGCGCTGCTCGAGCTGCTCCAATCGATGGTCTGGGTAGCCTTCCTGTGGCAGCTTGCGATCGCGGGCCGGGAGGGGAGCAGCCGGCAATTGCTGTCGCTTCTCGTGCTCGGCGCGCTGGCGGCGGGCGGGGTGAGCCTGCTGCTGGAAGCCTTCCACGGCATCGCCGCCGCCGTCGGCCTCGCCATCCGCCTGGTTCTCGTGGTCACCGGCCTGGTGCTGCTGGAGAACATCCTGCGCAACAGCACCGAGGACGACCGCTGGAAGACAAAATTCCTGATCGTCGGATTGGGCGGCGCTTTCGTCTTCGATCTCTTCTTCTATGCCAACTCGATGCTGTTCCTCACCTTCGACACGGCACAGTTCGAGGCGCGCGGGCTGGTCTATGCCTTGATTACGCCCCTGATCGCCCTGGCCGCCTATCGGAACGATTTCTGGCGGTCGGACATCGTCGTCTCGCGGACGCTCGCCCTCTATTCGACGACGATCCTCATCAGCGGCCTCTACGTCATCGCCATGGCCGCCGCCGCCTATGCCGTCGAACGTCTCGGCGGCTCCTGGGGAGCGACGATACAGATTCTGTTTCTCTTCGTCGCGATAGTATTCCTCTCCATCTTGCTCCTATCCGGCACCTACCGGGCTTATCTCAAGGTGCTGGTCAGCAAGCACTTCTTTCGATACCGCTATGACTACCGCAAGGAGTGGCTTCAGTTCACGCGGGTGCTGACCGACAGCGGTTCGCATCTGCCGATGGCGGACCGCGCGCTGAGGGGCATCGCCGATCTGCTCGACAGTCCGGCCGGTGCGCTCTGGTTGCGCGACGAAGGCAGCTTTGCGGTCAGCGCGACGTGGAACATGGCGGTACCGAGTCTGGGTGAGCACGAAGCGGCAGCGATGGTGGAGTTGATGTCCGCCCGGGAATGGATCGTGATCCTCGACGAGTCCGAAGAGATGACCGACCGGCAGGGCCGCCCGGTGATTCCGGAGGCACTGCGCCAGATCGATCAGGGTTGGATCGTCGTTCCTCTGCTGCACGCAGAGGGCCTGGTGGGATTCGTTCTCCTGGCACGGCCGCGGGTACAGCGGCGCCTGGACTGGGAAGATTTCGACCTGCTGCGGGCGGTGGGGCACCATGCCAGCAGCTATCTGGTCGAGCAGCGTACCGCCATGGCCTTGGCGGAGGGACGCGAGTTTGAGAAGTTCAATCGGCGCGCCGCATTTGTGCTACACGACCTGAAGAATGTGATGAGCCAGTTGTCGCTGTTCTCCAAGAACGTGAAGCGCCATGGGGAGAATCCCGAGTTCCGCGGCGAGATGGTGAGCACCCTCGAAGGCATCGTGACCAAGATGGACCGGCTGATCGAGCGGATGTCCACGGAGGACGCGAAGTCCGGCGCGGCGGCCTCCCAAGGGACAGCGCTGGTTTCGATCCTTCGCAAGCTCGCCGAAACCGCCGAGCCGGTCGCGATCGAGATGCGGGCGGACCCGCGCTTCTCCGGGCTCGAGGTCAAGGGCGACGCCGACCGTCTGCAATCGCTGTTCGCCCATCTGGTCGACAACGCCGTGGAAGCCGCGGGCGAAGGCGGCTGGGTCCGGCTCAGCCTGTTCGACGCAAGTGACAAGGTGGTTGTCGAAGTTTCTGACAGCGGTCCCGGCATGACCCAGGAATTCATTCAGAACCAGCTATTTAGACCTTTCCACTCAACAAAATCGCGAGGAATGGGCATTGGCGTCTATCAGTGCCGCGACTACGCTCGCCAACTCGGCGGTGACCTCAAGGTGATCAGCAGTCCGGGTTCGGGTACGACGATGCGTGTGAGCCTTCCCCTTCTCGGTCACGGACAACCCGAGCGGATGATCCCGGCAGCCAAGGCAAAAGCATGACGAAGGACGCTCTGGATCTCCTCATTGTGGATGACGACGACGGTATCCGTCGGCAATTGCGATGGGCATTCGACGGCCTCACGGTGGCGGAGGCTGAGGACCGGCCGTCGGCGCTCGCCCTCGTGCGCAAGCACCCGGTGCCGGTGGTGATCCTCGACCTTGGGCTGCCGCCCGATGCCGACGGGCCGAGCGAAGGCCTGAGGGCGCTGGAAGAAATCCTGTCGACGGCACCGCAGACGAAGGTCATCGTCATGTCGGGTCAGTCCGAACGGGAATATGCCATCCGGGCGGTGGGCGCCGGAGCCTACGATTTTTATCAGAAGCCGCTGGACTTCGATTCTCTCAACCTGATGGTGGGGCGGGCGATACGGCTCTATGAACTCGAGGCCGAGAATCGCCGGCTTGTCACCTCGGCGAATGCATCGCCGCTTCCAGGACTGGTTACCAACGACCCCAAGATGCTGAAAGTCTGTGAGCAGCTGCGCTTGTTTGCGGCCGCCGATATGACGGTGTTGCTGGTCGGAGAAAGCGGCACCGGCAAGGAGTTGCTGGCCCGCGCCATTCACACTCTCAGCAAGCGCTCCGCGCAGCCTTACGTCGCGATCAACTGTGCGGCAGTTCCCGATACGCTGCTCGAAAGCGAATTCTTCGGCCACGAGAAGGGAACCTTTACCGGCGCGCACAAGTCGGTCGCCGGCAAGGCGGAGATGGCCAACAAGGGCACGCTCCTGCTCGATGAAATCGGCGATCTGCCCATCGCGCTGCAAGCCAAGCTGCTGCGCTTTCTGCAGGAAAGGGTCGTGGAGCGGGTCGGCGGACGCAAGCTGATCCCGGTCGACATCCGAGTGATCTCGGCGACCAACCGAGACCCTAAGAAACTGATCGAAGAAGGGCTGTTCCGCGAGGATCTCTACTACCGGTTAAGCGAGGCGGTGGTAAGTATACCGCCGCTCCGGGAGCGACCGAGCGACATCGTCGCGATCTCGCAGCATCTCCTGGCAAAATTCTCCGCTGAGGCCGGCTTCGCGGTCCGCAGTTTCACCCTGGAAGCGCTCGCGGCCATGACCAGCTATCCCTGGCCCGGCAACGTGCGTGAGCTGGAAAACCGGATCAAGCGTGCCGTCGTGACCAGCCAGACGGCGAGCATCGGAGCCGACGCGATGGAACTCTCCAGCCCTCAGCAGAAGGGGGGGACTCCAACCCTGCGCGATGCTCGGGAAAACGCCGAGCGCACGGCGATCCAAAGCGCCATGGCGGAGGCAGGGGGCAACGTTTCCAAGGCGGCGAACATCCTGGAGACCAGTCGGCCGACCCTCTATCAGCTTATGAAGCGCTACCAGATCGGCAAATGAGCCGCCGGCCCCGGCGGCGGCGGCGCGGCAGAACCCGGCCGGCCCGGCCCGTTTTTACGGTTTCGTAGGGTTTTACTTGGTTAATGTAACCCTTGTCGGGTTATAAGCTGCGGAAGACCATGCGTCGATTCTCGCTGGAGCGCTTTTTTGTGACGGTCGCGACCAGGCCTATCCTGGTGGCGTTGCTGGTCCTTGTTCCGCTCCTCGCGCTCTCAGCCTATGTCCCCAAGCTGACCAAGGACACCCGGGCGGAGGCCTTTCTACCGGTCGGGCATCCGGCCGTCGAGTACCGCAAGACGGTGAAGGAGATCTTCGGCCTGGAGGATCCCATGGTCGTCGCCGTCGTCAACCGCGGCCCGCAGGGGGTCTTCAATCCGCAGACCCTGAACCTGGTGCGCCGGCTAAGCGCCCAGGTCGCGGGCATCGACGGCGTCGACCCCGACCGCGTGACCAGTCTCAGCACGGAGAAGAACCTGGCCAGCGCCCCCGAGGGGCTGCTGGTGTCGCGGTTCCTGGAAGGGGATGTCGAGCAGCAAGCCGACGCGAATGCCGTCCGTGCCGCCGTCATGGATATCCCCTTTTACGTTGGCAGCCTGGTCAGCGAGAACGGCGAGGCGACACTGATTGCGGCCGAGCTCCTCGACCAGGATGATGCGGAGCAGGTCTACTTCCGCCTCCAGGCACTGGTCGACGGCCTCGATCATCGCGAAGACGACGAGATCTACGTGGCGGGCGAGGGCGCCCTGGTGGGCTATCTCGGCACCTACATCGACCGGGACACCCACAGGCTCACGCCGATCGCGTCTGTTGTCGTCCTGGTGCTTCTCTACCTCAGCTATCGGACCCTGCTCGGGGTGATCGTGCCGACGGTTACGGCGCTTTGCAGCCTCGGGGCCGTCTTCGGTGTCATGGCGCTTCTCGGCAAACCGGTCTACTTCATCACCAGCGGCGTTCCGGTGATCCTGATCGCGATCGCCGTAGCAGATTCGGTTCACATCCTCGGCCGGTTCTACGAGTTGAGGTCCGGCGACAGCTCCCTGCCGATCCGAAAGGTCGTGGTCGAAGTGATGACGGACATGTCCCGGCCGATCATCATCACCTCGCTCACGACCGTTGCCGGTTTTCTTGCCGTCCATATCAGCTCCGACTCGCCGCCGATGCAGGACTTCGGGCTGATGGCGGCGCTTGGCATCGTCGTCGCCCTCGCTGTGTCCGTCACTGTGGTTCCGGCACTGCTGGTTCTCATGCCGGGCCGCGCGCCGGTCCGAGGCGGACAGGCTGGCGCCGACCCGACCACGGCGGGGCAGCCCGCTTCGCGCATGGCGGCGTTCGGCCGTCTTGTCGCAGGGCGGCCCGCCTGGATCATCGGGCTGACGCTCTTGATCGTCGGCGTCGGTGGTATTGGCGTGCTGCGCCTGGAAGTGAATGATTCCGACATAGACAACTTCCAGAGCGACGAGCCGGTGCGCATTGCGCACGAGGTCATCAACGATCTTTTCCAGGGCGCGCACAATCTCTCCGTGGTCGTGGAGGCCGCGACGCCCGAGGGTCTGCTGGAGCCGAGCGTGCTGCGACGTATCGATGAACTCCAGAGCTTCCTGGAGGATCAGCCTCATGTGAACGGGACCCGCTCGATTGTCGACTACCTGAAGCAGATCAATCGGGCGCTCAATGACGGCCGGCGCGAAGCCTTCAGCCTGCCCGACAGCAGCGAGGCCGTCGCGCAGTACCTGCTGCTGTATTCGATGGGCGGAGATCCTACGGACCTTGCCGACGAGATCGAATACGACTACCGGCGCGCCCACGTGCGTGTGTTCCTCGACAGCGGTGACTTTGTCGACGAACGCGAGGTCGTCGAAGCCGCAGAGCGGGCGATCGACCGGCTATTCGATGGAGAAGGTGTCAGCGCCAAGCTGTCCGGCCGTGTCGCGGTCCACTATGCCTGGATGAAGCAGCTCTGGGCCGGGCATGTCGGCAGTGTGGTCCTCGCCCTGTTCGCGGTCTGGGTACTGACCGCGCTGACCTTCAGATCGCTTGTCGCCGGCACCTTCGCGCTGGCGCCTGTCGCCATCTCGGTGTTCCTGATCTATGCGGTGATGGGTCACAGCGGCATCTGGCTCGGCATCGGAACGTCGATGTCGGCCGCAATTGCCATTGGACTGGGCGTGGATTTTTCGATCCATGTCCTGGATCGCCTCATCGTGTTGGTCCGCAAGGAGCGGCGGGAGCTGGAAGACGCCTTGACCACACTCTACCAGTCGACCGGTCGTGCGCTTCTGTTCAATTTCCTGATCGTGTTCTGCGGTTTCGGGATACTGGTCGTCAGTGAGTCGCCGGGGCTGCTCCGATTTGGCGCGCTGGTGGCCGTCGCCGTTGCCGCAAGCTTCGTTGCCAGCATGACGCTGATCCCCGCGTTGGCCGGGCTGATCCGACCCGCCTTTCTTTTCGGCGGACCCGCGGGGTCTGCGGCGGGCTTGCCGGCGTCGCAAAGCGCCACCGGCGCTTGAGGAGAGTCAGAATGAAACCAGCATCATTATTTGTCGCGGCTCTTTGTCTTGCCTCCCTGGGAATCGGCGCGGCGTACGGTCCTGCCGTTCACGCGGCTCAAGCGGATTCCGGCGCGTTGCCCTCAGGCGACGAAGTGGCCCAGCGGATCAACGCGCGCGACGACGGTGAGTCGGTTTCGCGACGCATCGTCATGGAGTTGACGGATAAGAGCGGGAAGAAGCGGGTTCGCGAGACACGCTCCTACCGGAAGTATGTCGACGGTGACCGGAAGATCGTCATCGTCTACGACGAGCCGACCAACCTCCGTGGGACGGCCTTCCTGACGTTCGACTACGCGGACAGTGAGGCGGAGGACGACCAGTGGCTCTACCTGCCGGCGCTCCGCAAGAGCCGACGGATCGCCGGTGCCGAGCGGGGCGATTCCTTCATGGGGACCGATTTCACCTACGATGATATGAAGCAGGAAACAAAGGTCTCGCTGGCTGATTATACGCGGCGCACCCTCTCGATGACGGAGACCGATGGCGTTCCGATCTACGAGGTCGAGGCCATCCCGGTCAGTGAGGATGTCGCCAGTGCCCTCGGGTACAGCCGTGTCGTGAGCCAGGTCGACGGCGGCATCTGGATGATCCGCAGTTCCCGGTTCTGGGACCTGCAGGGAAATCTGTTGAAGACGGTCACCTTCGAGGATATCCGCGAGGTGGACGGCATCTGGACGCCGCATCGGCTGTCGGTCGAGAACCACAAGACAGGACACCACACCGTTTTTGTGGTCAGCGAGGTCGACTACGATGTGGATCTGGTCGACCGCATCTTCACGCGCGAGGCGATGAGCCGCGGCTTCTGACGGCCGCCGTGCGACGGCAGGCAAGTGAGTGGAGAGCAGTGTGGAGCCGCAGGTCCCCGCGATGACCGCTGAGCAGGAAACCGGAAGAGCTTGGTTAAGAGCTTGTCGGAAGGTATGCGGCATGGATGCCATGGCGCTATGGGCATCTACCTTCGGGCGCCCTTTCGTCAAACGGGAATGCTGCTTTTCCGCGGTCGCCTTGGTGCTGGCTGCCCTGTTTCCCCAGACTGTTCTCGCACAGGTCGAAGAGCCCGCTCAGTCCGGCGGTTTTCTGGAAGAGACGTCAGTGCAGACCGGCATCGTTGTCGAAGGAGAAGGCGCCGCGCGACTGAAGGACGGCGAACGCCAGAAGGCGGAAGTGCTGGTCAGTCCGGAGATGGTGCTCGACTTCCCGAACGGCGCCCGCCTGACAGCGCGCGTTCGCGGGCGCGCCGATGCCTTCGATGAGTTGGAGCCCGGAAGCCCCGACCAGGATACGACGTCCCCGGCAACGCGACGTCTTCGCCTTTCCGACAATGGCGATGTCGAGTTACGTGAGCTCTTCTTCGACTACGACATCGGACCGGTTTTCACGAGGACCGGCAAACAGCAGGTCGTGTGGGGCCAGGCAGACGGGTTGAAGGTGCTCGATGTGGTCAATCCGCAGGACTTTCGGGAGTTCATTCTGGATGACTTCGAACAATCGCGCATCCCGCTTTGGACCTTCAGGTCCGAGACCACCGTCGGCGGCGTGACCGCGCAGCTGATCTGGATCCCGGATCAGACCTATCACGACTTTCCGCAGTCCGACGCGGATTTCGCCTTCACGGCGGGTCAGTTCGTACCCGAGCCCGCACCCGGCGTGAACGTTGTGACTCGCTCGCCGGACCGCCCGAGCCGGGTCCTCGAGGATTCGGACGTCGGATTTCGCATTTCGGGTTTCATCGACGGTTGGGACCTGACGGCCAACTACCTCTATCACTACGTCGACACGCCGGTGCTGTTTCAGAGCCTCGCGACAACGCCGGGCGGTCCAACGGTGACCGTGACGCCCCGGTTCGAGAGAAGCCATCTGGTCGGCGGCAGCTTCAGCAAGGCCTTCGGCGACGTGGTGGTTCGAGGCGAAGTGGCGTTCTCGACCGACCGCTATTATGTGGCGGATCTGCAGGCCGAGTCCGACGGGGCGGTGAGGACGAACGAGGTCTCCTACGTCGTCGGGGTCGATTGGTATGGCCTCGAGGACAGCCTTCTCAGCGCGCAGCTCTTCCAAAGCGTGTTGACGGAGGATTCCCGCGGTCTGGTGCGCGATCAGGTGGACACGACGGTCACCCTTCTCGCGCGGCACGAGTTCAGCGACAGCGACCTGACCGCCGAGGTCGTCTGGCTCACAGGACTCAATAGGCTGGACGGCCTGGTGCGACCTCGGCTGAGCTACCAACTGCGCGACGACGTGGACGTTTGGATCGGTACGGATATTTTCTACGGCAGTGCCGACGGCCTGTTCGGGCAGTTCGACGACTACGACCGTGTTGTACTCGGATTGAAGTGGAGTATGTAGGCCGGCGGCCTAGCGGACCCGGCCGAGGATGCTAAGGGCGATGTTCGGCAATGCGGCCCTGGTCTGTACCCACCAGCCAGAACTCCTCGCGATGCTCGCGCACGTTCCGGACGAGGTCGCTGAGATCGGCGACGCAGGGTTGTCGCGTGCCGTGGTATTCGACCAAGGGGCCGATGGGCTCGAACTGAATGCCGAAGCGCCTCATCAACCGCATCAGAGCGGGCTCCATGACCGCTAAGAGATGCTCGATGCCCTGATCGACACTCATCATCAAGGTGGCCCGCAAGAGGCCCAACATGAGGAAGGGATGCTGGCGCCGTTCGGTGCCGACCGATTGCTTGTCCGGGGTCCAGCCGACGTCGGGATAGCGAACCTCGTTCGAGCGCCGCAGGAACTGCTTGGTGACGGCAAAGCGTGAGATCTCGGCAGCTTTTTCGAGCCCGCCAGGCACGGCCGCCGCGATCTGCTCGGGCGAGCAGAACTCCTGAATCGGAAACGTGCTCTCGATCTTCTCGGGCTGGGGGAGGATCAATCGAACCGTACCGGCCGCGGCATTGGTGGGGCGGTGGATGATCAAGCTATGGATGGCATGATCATCGTAGGCGTCCTTTTCCAGGCCCCCGGGGTTGTCGTCGGGGTCTTCGAAAGGATGCTCTACGCAGTAGACCTGATAGCGTAGGCGGTAGGCCTTTTCGACCAGCTTAGACGAGTCGGCCAGGACCACGGCGAACCAGCGGTTGAAGCCGTCGACCACTTCGAGACCTGTCTGCAGTTCTTGCTGCGGCTCCGGGACTCCCGAAGGCTGGCGCAGCCCTGTGGATTTTAAAGCCAACAAGGGCAGTACTCCGCAATATGTCCAAAGTCGCCGACCCGATCCCGGTGACGGCGCCCCCACAGCCTGATCCATCTCGAGTTTGCCAGATGCACATTTACAGAACGTAAATTGTGCATAAGGGGCTACATGCGATTGTATTGGCCGTCCCCCGGACTTCGCGTCCGGGCCGGCGCAGCGGCCGTGCGATGACCTCGCATGCGCGCTTGGCAGCGGCGCCCACCGGGCCGCGGCAGGGTTGCCGTCCCCCCGGTGAATGCGCAGTTGCTAATAATGTCACGTTGTTATCACAGCTATATTAACCATCACTGAATATCTTTCGGTCAAAATTAGAAATGTAAGGTATCGATTCGCCGTAGTTCGACCTCTGTATTGAATATAAGTCTCGGTCTTTTAAGAATAAGTCTCGAAACTTGGTGGTTAATTTTGAGAACCACAAGAGTTAAGGTGAAACCAAGGAGAAGTAATGGCGGCAGAGATTGAGTGGGTTACGGGTGTCCTGCGGGCGGGTCGCAATCTAGGGACTTTCGGTGATCCCTACGAATTCTCCTGCACGGTAAATGTCCGTGGCCAAGAAGCCGAACTCATCGGCGGGTGCGGGGAGATCACCCCCAGCTTGTGGCGAGAAATCAAGGATGCGCTGACAGCTCAAGGAATCCATCAGGTGCATTGGAAGCGGTTCAATGGCGTGCCGCGTACGGTCGCTGTGGACAGCGCCGACAACATCTCCATTTCAATCGATACGGACGAGCTCCCGGTGGGCCGCTGCGCCAGCGCCTGAAGGGGGCTGAAGGAGGGGAGGCCGCCGGCTAGACAGCCGCGTGCCCTGCAACGGGCTCCGGGGCCTTCACGGTGTCGTTATGGGCGCCCGCAGGTCTCTCTCCGGGCCAAGCCGGCCGAGGCTTTCCCGGCCTTTGGCAATGGTGCGCCGGATCGTCTAGTGTTGCCGCAGGTCTGAAAAGAGGTGGCCGGCGGTGCGGGAGATCAGTTTCAGCGAGTCCCTGAGCAGGGTGAAGGGTGCCGAGGCTGCCCCGACCATTGACGGCCCGCCGCTGCTCCTGGTGGTAATCGACACCGAGGAAGAGTTCGACTGGAGCCGCCCGCTGGCGCGCGAGAACACCAGCGTCTCTGCCATTGGGGCACAAGGCCTGGCGCAGGAGGTTTTTGCCCGGCACGGCATCGTGCCGACCTACGTCATCGACTACCCTGTTGCCACCGAGCCGGCGGCCGTCAAGACGCTGAAGGGCTTCGCTGATCAAGGCCTGTGCCGCATCGGGGCGCACCTGCACCCCTGGGTGAACCCGCCGTACAGCGAAGCGGTGAACCCCTACAACTCCTACCCCGGCAACCTGCCGGCGCCGCTCGAGCGGGAAAAGCTCGAAATCCTGACGGCGGCGATTGTCGAGAACTTCGGCCTGCGGCCGGTGGTCTACAAGGCCGGCCGCTACGGTGTCGGCCCGGCGACCGCCCGGCTCCTGGAAGATCTGGGCTACCTGGTCGATGTCAGCGTCGTGCCCTATACCAGCTTCGCCCAGGACGGGGGCCCGGATTTCTCGCAAGCCGGCTTTCAGCCCGCCTGGTTCGGCTCTGAGCGCCAACTGCTGGAGATTCCGCTGTCTTGCGGCTTTTGCGGCATGCTCAGGTCGGCGGGGGCCTCGCTGTTCCCGCGGGTCAGCACGACGGCTGCCCTGCGCTTGAGGCTGCCCGGCGTTCTCGCGCGCTCGGGGCTGCTGGAACGTATTCGCCTCACGCCCGAGGGCGTCGACCTGGCGTCGAACATCCGGCTGGCGCGCAGCCTCTACGATCAAGGCAGCCGGGTTTTCACCCTGACCTACCATTCCCCGTCGCTGGTGCCGGGCATGACCCCTTACGTGACCTCCGCGAAGGACCTCGCCGCTTTCCTGGACACGTTGGATCGCTTCTTCGCATTTTTCATGGCGGACCTCGGCGGACGCCCTTCCGACCCCTTGGAGGTCTATCGGCTCCTGCGGCAGGGGCCGCGGGCCGATGCGAAAGGGATCGACGTCCAGGCGGCGGGCGGCTGATCTGGTAGGCGGGGGAAGGAATCGAACCTTCCGGCCTCTCCTGAGTAGAAGGAGCGCTCTGCCTCTGAGCTACCCGCCTGCAAGCCGATCGCCGGGCATTCTTCAGGATTGGCTGTGCCGGCGCAACGGGATTGCCGGCAGTTCGGGCACGCGCAGCTCTCTGGACGGTTCCCTAGAGGCTCCAGTAGAGAATCGAGGACGGCAGTTCGTCTGGGTCGAGAGCGGATTTCACGTCTACCAGCACGCCGCCGTCCAGCAAACCGCCCCAGGACCGGGCACCCATCCGCTCCATGATGGCGCTGTGCGGGACACAGAGGATGAGGGCATTCAGATCGACCAGGGCATCGGCATCCACCAGACCAATGCCGAATTCCTCCTGCGCTTCCTGCGGATCGACCATCGGATCGCACACCATCGCGTCGATACCGTATTCGCGCAGTTCCTGAACAATGTCGGGAACCCGACTGTTGCGGAGATCACGGACATTCTCTTTGAAGGCCAAGCCAAGGATTCCAACCCGTGCCCCCCCGGACAAACGTCCCGTCTGCCCGAGCATCTTGACCACCCGTCTGGCAATGAAGGCCCCCATCCCGTCATTGATGCGGCGGCCGGAGAGGATCACTTCCGGATTGTAGCCGATCTCCTCGGCCTTGGCCGTCAGGTAGTAGGGGTCGACGCCGATGCAGTGGCCGCCGACGAGGCCGGGGGTGAATCTCAGAAAGTTCCACTTTGTGCCGGCCGCTGCAAGGACGTCGCGCGTCGGGATGTCCATGCGCTCGAAAATGATGGCCAGCTCGTTCATCAGGGCAATGTTCAGGTCGCGCTGGGTGTTCTCGATGACCTTCGCAGCCTCAGCGACCCTGATCGACTGAGCACGATGCACCCCTGCCGTGGTCACCGCGCCGTAGATGGCAGCGACCCGATCCAGCGATTCGGCATCCTGCGCCGAGACGACCTTCACGATCCTTTCCAGGGAGTGCTCCCGATCGCCGGGATTGATGCGCTCCGGCGAGTAGGCCAGCTTGAAGTCCACGCCGGCCTCGAGGCCGGACGCCTCGGCGAGCAGAGGCCCGCAGACCTCCTCCGTCACGCCGGGATAGACGGTCGATTCCAGCGCCACGATGGCGCCCGGTTCCAGGTAGCGGGCGATCGTACGGCAGGCGCTCCTGACCGCGCCGAGGTCCGGGCGATGGTTCTTGTCCACGGGCGTGGGGACGGTGATCGCGAAGAAGCTGCGCTTGCGCAGGCACTCGGGATCGGACGCGAACTTCAAGGAGGAAGCCTCGAGCACCTCCGCCTCGATCTCGCCGGTCCAGTCTTCGCCCCGCGCCAGGCTGTCGACGCGCTTCTTGCTGACGTCGAAGCCGACGACGTCCTCGAAATGCCGGGCCAGAGCCACCGCCAGGGGTAGACCGACATAGCCCAGTCCGATGACGGCAATTCTCTCGTTGCTATTCATGCCTGCGTCTCCAAAGGCGCTGGAGATCCGTTCAAGAGGGGCACCTTGCGGCAGCGGGGTCGGGCTCCTGCAGGGTGGTTAGAAGCAGGAAGGTGGATCGGAGGTCAAGCCCGCTTCGGGCCGTGGCGCAACGGAGACTGCGGCATGACTAGAAGGGCCCGGCGCGCAACGGCAGGGCGCGCCTGGTATTTGATAGGGCCGGAAGGGTAACGATCTGCAGCCTGACCTGTCGCCTCGATTTTCCTGGCATCGAAGGGAACGACGAGTACTTCAATTCAGAAATCGCCGTCAACGACAATGGTGCGGACGGCTAGCGGGCGTTCATCGTCGCGCCGGCGTCTCTCCCGGCCGCGGCTAATTCCAGCAGCCGATCTGCGCAATGTAAGGGCGGGCATCGTTCAGGATTCTGTCTTCGGGCTGGGGCGGCCGGCGTTCGCCGGCGCGGTATGCGACGTCGTTGGCGGCGAGGAATCTGGCAATGATCTTGGTTGGTACGGCAAACCCGATGTACCGTACCAGTTCCCCGGTCACCTTGTAGACATTGACCGAGTTGACCTTCGAGAAAACGATTCCGACGACACTCCCGCCGCTGTCCAGCAGAGGCCCGCCGCTGTTTCCTTGTCGAACGTCGCCTCTGATGACGATGCCAGGCCCGAGGGGCGTCTGGCTCTCCTGTTGCAGGATCTCCACGGCACTCAGGATTGGCTGGACGGCGACCAGGCCCCGGTTGGGATAGCCTACGACGAAGCCCGAACCGAGAAAGTTGACGTCATCGGGGTCGGCAAGAGGCGCTACCGCAGGCGGGACAACGCCACTGCGCAGCAAGGCCAAGTCGTTCTCCATATCGGAAACGACCGCCGAGGCCAGGATCATCTCTCCGAAGGTGGGGGCGATGGAGACGGCGGCGCAGCCGTCGACAACATGGTGGCTGGTAACGACGCTTCCGTCTTCTGCGACAAAGAACCCCGAACCCAACCCGGCCAAGTGGCGGCCTTCCAATTTGTTGTTGGATGGCTCCGTAAGTACTCGCTGAATATAGTCGCGCCGATTCTTGCGAATTTCATTGGCTTGATCTTCCCCGACTACCCGCCCTTTGCAGTCTCCCGCCAGGGTCTCTTGCACCGTTCCAAGAGCCTCGTTGTAGCACTGCACGGTGCCTGTGCCGTCCTCAGCCAGGGCCGGGCCGGTCACGGCGAAGAGCAGGGCGACCAGCGCCCCCCGCCCCAAAGATCCCCTCGATTCTCGGCTCATGGCCTTACGTTGCGTCCAGCGAAACGGTTCCACTCCAAGGTCCTGGCCCCCGCGAGCCTGACCCTGGGAGCGAGTCTATCAGGCTTGCCGCCGCGGCGCGAAGGTCTCCGGGCGGTGCCGGGGCCAAATCGAGCCGAACCCGGAACGCCAGGACGGTTTCTTGCTGGACAGGGTAGTCATAGATTTGGATGATCTGACCAACGACGATGTCGCAAGGCCTTGCATGTCGCCCGCCCGCCGTCGGGTGGCCTCGTGGCGGGAAGGGTCGGGCCGGAGAACGGGGCCCGGAACCATTCTTTGCGGTGTCGGGGCGGGGATCTCGGCGAAGGGGACGTTGCCGGTCCTGGGGGAGGGACGTTGGCGGTTTGCGTGGATAGGGGCGAAGCCCATGAAATGTTTCAATGTTCCGCTTGGCGCAGTGGCAACAGTTTATTCTGCATATTGCTCTTCGCGTTACTGAGTATTTGGGTCTGCAGCCAGACAGCCGCCGCGTCGAATGAGGAGCCGCCGGTCTATTTGATCGGCCCGGGCGACAGCTTGTTCATCAATGTGTGGCGGGTGCCGGAGCTGTCCACTTCCGTCACCGTCCGCCCGGATGGGCGTATCTCGGTTCCCCTGGTCGAGGATCTCGTCGCCGCAGGCAAGACACCCCAGGAACTGGCCGATGACATCGCCGCTGTGCTTGCGGAATCGATTCGTGACCCCCTGGTGACCGTCAACGTCGCGAGCGGGCTGGGGGACTTCAGCCAACAGATCAAGATCCTCGGCGAAGCGGCGGCCCCGAGGGCCGTGGCCTATCGCGCCGGCATGACTCTGCTGGATGCCATTATCGCCGTCGGCGGTATCTCACGCAGAGCAGACGGCAACGGGACCGTCATCCTCCGGCGGACGGAAACAGGCACCACCGAGATCCCGGTGCGCTTGGCCGATCTAGTGAGGGACGGAGATTCGAGTGCGAACGTGGCGCTGGTTCCCGGCGACGTGATCGTTATCCCCGAAGGCTTCTTGGAGGGCGAGTGGCGCCTGAGCTACAGCGCCTCGGCCAGCGAGACCTTCAGCGACAATATCGACCAGAATCCGGAGGGCGAGCGCGAGGCGGGCTTTGTTTCCCGCGCCGGGCCGGGGTTCTCCCTTTCGGGGAATTCCGCGCGGCTGCGAGCCAGTGTGAACGCCAACATTGCCGGGGTCCACCAGATCGGCGGTGAAGAGGAAGGCTTCTCCGTAGATCCCAGACTCTCGGGCAGATCGACGACGGAGGTTTCCCCAGACCTGCTGTTCTTCGACCTAAGTGCATCGGTAAGCCGGCAACTTCTCAATTCGCGCGACACCACCTCGGCCTCGGGGGCCAGCACGGAAAATCGCGATTTCCTGGCCACGCTCACGGCCAGCCCTTACGTCGTTCATAGGCTCGGCGATTTCGCCGACGTCGAGTGGCGCTACAGCTTCAGCCCGGTCCTGGTCGAGTCCGAAGACGACTCCGATGCCTACGACCATCAGGGTAGTCTGGTCATCAACAGTGGCGACGACTTCTCCTTCTTCGGTTGGGCCTGGTCGAACAGCGTGGGCGAGGAAGTGCGGATCAATGAAGCCGACGTCACGACGGCCAACACGGATTTCAGCGTGTCCTATCCGTTGTGGCAGGACTTCTCCCTGATCGGCGCTGTCGGGTACGAGTTCCGCGACGGCGATGAGGACGGGGACAAAAACTTCGACGGCATCACCTGGCGCGCCGGATTCAGCTGGCAGCCGAGCCCGGATCTGAGCTTTCAGGCGACGTATGGCCGCCGGGATGACGATGAGAACCTGGATGCCTCTCTGAACTACAAGCTCGGGCCCAAGACGTCGATCACCGGCAGCTACTCGGAGGTTCTGGAGACCTCGCAGCAGCGGGCCGTCTCCAGCCTGCGGCAGCTCGTGATCGATCCCGATACCGGCGAACTGGTAGACGTAACGACCGGTCAGGCTCCCACCGGCGATTCCGATCCCTTCACCTTCGAAGACGACACTACTCGGACCCGGACCCTCCGCCTCAACGCAAACCACCAGAGCGGAAGGAACACCTTCGGCATTTCAGGCCTTGCGGGGACGAGCGAGGGAGGCAGCGAGGGGGACGAGGAGTTCTATCGCACAACGGTCACCTGGACGCGCGCGTTGACCCCGGACATCGGCCTTAGAACTAGTGCCACCTACGACCGCAGTCAGTTCGACGAGGACGGTCGCGAGGACGACACCTATCGAGCGAACCTCGGGCTAAATTACAGGCTGGGTGGTAGTGCAAATGCCTCGCTTTCCTACGGCTTTCAGGCCCGGGACTCCTCCGATTCGGCGGACGAATTCTACGAGAACACGCTGACTCTCGGCATCGCGATCACATTCTGAGCGGCCTTCTCCTTCTCGCCTTTTCTCCGTTGCGTTCCGTCCCGAGGAAGGTCCTCGGCGCAAGCCCTGGCGGCGCTGCGCTGTCCAATTGCTGTCATGGGCTTCCGCTATCCTCGGCTTGAGGACCGGGCGGCCCGTCGCGTCTTCGTCGCGACAGATCCGGCTCCGCCTGCCAGCCCGGCAGGCTGGCGCAAGGTCCGAGGTCGCCTCCGACCGGCGTTTTTCAATCAATATAATATTGTATGTTTTCTCACTGGATTGGTGCGGGAGGATAGTTAATACAACCACTTAAAATTGATAGCCGGCCACATTTGTCATATCTTTGCCCCTAGTCTCTGCGATTGACATTCTGTCTGCGGGAGAGAATCCATGCGGCTCACGGCTGACCAGGAATTGCGCAAGGAGCTGCTGCTCTTTGCGCTGAGCAAGCAGGCCGATCTGCAGTCTGCGATGGAGATGGCGATCGGAATGGAGCGCTTCATTCTCGACGGAGGCCCCGAGCGATCTTCCGAGTGCCGCGGCGAGGACAGCGATGCAGCGGCGGTGGGCACGGCCAAGGGGCAGGGGCATCCATCGGCGGTCGCGCCGGGTCCCGGCACAGATCCGGTTTGCGCCGAGGCGTCCGGGGAAGCCCGGGGCCAGGAGAAAAAGCCCCGGAAGAGGCGCTGGAGCGAGGCCGACGACCGCCTCTTCAGGCAGCTTTGGCGATCCGACTGTTCTCTGGAGGAGATGGCGGACCAGCTCGAGCGCACGGCGCCGAGCCTCTATTGTCGCGCCCGTGCGCTGGGCATGCCGAGGCGCAGCCTGATGCATCAGGCTGCGCAGGCCGAGGGGCCGACGCCTGCGGAGCAAGAAAACGCCGCGGCGGAGGAAGCTACCAAGGCCGCGGCCAGCGACGCCGGCCTCGGGCAGGCGCGGGCCGCCGACGTCGTTGGCGCGTCGAGCAGGATACGACGGCAAATGATCGGCCGAGAGCGCTACCGCCCCGCCGGGGCCGGCAAGCCGGCTCCGGCAAGCGGACCCCAGCGCGGCTACGGACGGAAAGCGGGCGCCGGCGGTGTCACCGCGTCCGAGGGCACCGCCGCGAAGGGCGTTTCGCCGCAGATCTTCGTCGACCCGATCGTCCAGTTCCTCAGGAGCCGTGACTACTCGGTAGTGCGTGTGGGCGAGGGACAGTTCAGACTGGACGGGCGCCGCGTGGTGAGCGCAGACGAGCTAAGACAAAAGGCGAACCAGGTCCGCGCATCCCTGGGGCAGCCACCCTTTGCCTCGCGAATGGGCGAGCCGGTGGGTTAGGTCCGTTCGCCGTCGCAGCCGTAGCGATCCTTGGTCCGGGTGCTCGGGTTCGACGAGCCCGGCCTCCGGGGCCTTGGTTCCGCCACCTCAAGGGTCCGTGCTGATGAAACGGCGGCGGTCATTTTCCAGCACAACGCAGGTCAGATGACCGGTGGCATAGGCTGCTGTGTCGACACAGATGCGGTTGCTCTTCTCAACGACCGTCCTGCCGGCAGAATGTCCATGGACAACGATCTTTCCATGGCGCTGCCTGGACTGCAGGAACTCTCGACGGATCCAGAGTAGGTCCATGGGGTCCTGGTCCTCGAGCGGCCGGTCTGGCCTGATACCTGCGTGCACGAAGAAGTAGTCGCCGACTTCATGGCTCAAGCGCAGGCCCTGGAGAAAGGCCAAGTGTTTTTGGGGAACGGCTTCGATGAGGCGTGCGCGGATCGCGCCGGGTGACAGGGTTTCTGTCCGAGCGCCCAGCGACACCCCGTAGCTCCGCGCCGTCATGTCACCACCGATGGCGAGCCAGCCTTCGGCACCGCTTTCTCCCCTGAGGAACCGCAGCATGGCGTCCTCGTGGTTGCCTTTCAAAAAGATGCTCCTGGCGCCTTCGATCGGCCGATCGAGCAGTCGGTCGATGACGCCTTTGCTCTCCGGTCCGCGATCGAGATAGTCGCCGAGATAGACCACCGTCGCGTTGAGCCCTCGCGGCGCCGAGGCCAGTTCCCTCTCTATCATATCGTGCAACTGGCTCAGCAGGTCTAGACGACCATGGATATCCCCAATCGCATAAACTGTCTCGGAGTCGGGGACCCGGCCTTGCGGGCCGAAGAGCCTTGACAACATGGGGCAGAAACCTCGATTTCAAGCCGGCGTTCACCAGTTAACACTCTGAAATCCTTTGCGCTTGCATGCAACCTCCTTGCACCCGCGCGCTCAAGTGGGTCCGTCGGGCCCAGGGTCGGCCTAGAACCTAGGAAATCGCGCCCGTCTCAGCTATGAATCTCGACAGGTTTTGTCCTCTCACAGGGGGGAGGGGGACTTGCCAAGGGCCGATTTTCGTATCAAGGGCGACGCACTGGATCCATTGGCGCCGGTGAAGGTTCTGGCTGTCATGTGCCACCCATCGGATGCGCGCGGCCGCGAGGTCATCCTGCGGCGCATTCCGGAGAAGATCACGGTCTCCCGGTACCAAAGGGCGCAAGGGTATTCCGACGAACCATGGTTTCGTGAGATTTGGGCGGAGTTCCGCAAGCATCGCCAATCGGGGGCGCTTGCAGGTGCCCTGGCTCTGGCCCTTGGGCAGCAAAGCATTGCCGGCCGCAGCGGCATGGCCGACTTCGTCATGCAGCTTGCGACCAGCATCGCCGTTGAATGGATACAGGTCGTCGATCTCGAAGCGGAGACGCAGTTCGGCCTGCAGTCGGCATTGCCCAGCGAAGCGCAGATTGCCAGTGCCTTTCACAGGTATCGCGGCGTTTGCCATCTCTGGGCCGCTCTGGTCTACGGGAGGCTGAAGTACCGGCAGAACATTACTCCACTGTCGACACAGACCCTGCCGACTTTCCTTGCCTTTGCCGAAGAGATCGCCCGTCTCGCCACCGCGTCGGGTTGGCCGCGCGAAGAGCCCGCCACGACGTTGACCGCCGATGCGCTCTGGAGCTTCATCCTGCCCGAGGCGGTCCGGAAAACGGCGACGACCCAGACTGTGCAGCCACCGTCGGGTCACGTTGTGGAGCCGGCGCCGGCGGAGTATGCCCCAGTGTCTACCGAAGGCTTGTGAGGCCGGCCAGGATCGCCTCGCTCATTCGCGCCCTTGGCTGCGGTATCCTGCCATCACCCACTCGATCGCCATCACCAGGGAAAGCGGCAGCACCGCCGCGGCGACCACGATGGCGCCCATGATCCACCACCACAGGGGATTGTAGGGCGTGCCATAGAACAGCAGGACGCCAGCCATCAACAAGATGCACGAAGCTGCCGAGAGACCGCAGAGTAGAAGGGATAGGCGTCTTCGTCCGATGTTCGCCGCAGCCATTGAAGATTCCCCCGAAAAAGCTGCCGGAGCTGTCGCTTCCCCTAAGACAGGGCCTCCGGGAAGCGTGCTATGATATGATGACCGGCCCAGGAATGATATTCTGCTTTTTCGCCAAAGTATTTACGGGGAATTGATCAGCTCGCTATGACCACATTCTCTCAGCCGGATTCCGAGGCTGCATCCCACGTCTTCCACCCAACCCTCTTGCGCGAATACGACATTCGCGGCGTCGTCGGGCAGACGCTCTCTGCGGCGGACGCCAAGGCCCTGGGGCGGGCCTTCGGGAGTCTCGCCAGACGCCGCGGCGCCGAGTCGATCGCCGTCGGTTATGATGGCCGCCACTCTTCGCCGATGCTGGCTCAGGCCTTCAGCGATGGGCTTAACGCCTGCGGGATCGATGTTGTCGCCATCGGCCGGGGGCCGACGCCGATGCTCTATTTCGCCGCCCATACCCTGGACGTCGGCGGCGGCGTCATGGTGACCGGCTCCCACAACCCTCCTGACTACAACGGCTTCAAGCTGACCCTGAATAGGGCGCCCTTTTTCGGCGCGGACATCCAGGAACTGGGCAGGATTGCCGCAGCGGCCGACTATACGCAGGGTCACGGCAAGACCGAGACGACCTCGGTCTTTGAAAGCTATGTCGGGCGCGTGCTCGAAGACATTGCCGGCGATCGCAGGTTGAAGGTCGCCTGGGATGCCGCCAACGGTGCCATGGGGGAGGCGATGGCCGCCGTCGCGGCCCGGCTGCCCGGCGAGCACATCCTGCTGAACGAGGTGATCGACGGCGATTTTCCGAACCATCATGCCGACCCGACGGTGCCGGAGAACCTGAAGCAACTGCAGGCGACGGTGCTGGCGGAGGGTTGCGATCTAGGGATCGCCTTCGACGGCGACGGCGACCGGCTCGGAGTCGTCGATTCCCAGGCATGCATCCTGTGGGGCGATCAGATCCTGCTGCTGCTGGCACGCGACGTGCTGCAGCGGCACCCGGGAGCGACCATTATCGCCGACGTGAAGTGCAGCCAGTTGCTGTTCGACGGCATCGCTTCGGCCGGCGGGGTTCCGCTGATGTGGAACACCGGCCACTCCCTCATCAAGGCGGAGATGAAGAAGCGCGGTTCGCCGCTGGCCGGGGAGATGAGCGCGCACCTCTTCTTTGCCGACCGCTACTACGGCTATGACGACGCGCTCTACGCCGCGGTGCGCCTGCTCGCGATCCTGCAGTCCTCCGGTGAAAGCCTGGCGGATTTCCGTGACTCGCTGCCCCCCGTGGTGAATACGCCGGAGATCAGAGTGCCCTGCCCGGACGACCGCAAGCGCCAGGTGGTGGCGGAGATCAAGGCGCGGTTGGTGGCCGCCGGCGCCGAGGTTAACGACATCGACGGCGTGCGGGTGCGACAGGACGGCGGGTGGTGGCTGTTGCGAGCCTCCAATACCCAGGACATCCTCGTGGTGCGCTGTGAAGCACCCGATGTGGAGCGGCTGCAGAATATGATAGAGCGGGTCAGATCCGAACTTGCGTCCAGCCAGCTCATTCTTCCCAACCCCTTGCAATAAGCCATAGTAATACTAAGATAATATCGTTCTTACGATAAAAAAGCATAAAATAATAGTCGTCGATTTTATGTAGAGTGAACTCTGTACAGGAAAAATGCCAATAAGAGTCAAGGTTATTCGGCAGATATAGAGAAAATCTGTCTTGTTATTCTTGAGGTAGAGTAAGGGTGGCAGACCGCTTGGCACGTCAAGAGTGAGCGCTACTGTGTCGCGTCGTGAGATCCTGCTGGCCGGTTTCTCAGGATCAGACTTCGTCGTCCGCTCGTCGATACCAGATTTATTGCCGTCTCATCTGCGGCTTGGCAGGATGATCCGTGTTGCCTCCTAAGAGCGCTATCAACATGTCAAGAAAATGACGAAGACAATCTGTGTCGATCTAGACGGCACGCTGGTCCGATCCGATCTGCTGCATGAGTGTTTCTTGCAGGCAATTCGTCTCGCCCCGGCAACGGCGTTTTCGGCACTGCTGCGTTTGAGGGAAGGCAAAGCCGCCTTCAAGCGGTCACTTACCGAGAAAGTTGGCTCGCTGATCTCAATCGAGCATCTGCCCTTCAACGAAGATGTGATCGACTATCTGAAGGGGGAACGCGCGCGAGGATGCCGCATCGAGCTGGTCTCCGGTTCAGATCAAATGCTGGTGGATCGCGTGGCAGAGCACCTGTGTCTGTTCGATGCAGGATACGGCTCGGACGGGCGCCGGAACCTCAGCGGTGCGGCCAAGGCCGCGTTCCTGCGCCGGCGTCATCCACAGGGGTTTGTCTACGTCGGTGGCGACCGTGCCGATCTTGCGCCGTGGATGGCAGCCGACGAGGCAGTCTGCGTCAACACGGCACCCGGTCTGCTTCGGGAGCTGCGGTCCCGGTGCGACAAGGTTACCGAAATCGCGCCCCGCTCCTCGGCCTTCCGGGCAGTCCTCCGGGGCATGCGGCTCCATCAATGGGGCAAGAACGTGTTGCTGTTCACGCCTCTCTTTCTGGCACTGTCCCAGAGTACGATAAGCGACGTTCTCTATCTCATTGTCGCGTTTCTTGCCTTCGGACTGGTCGCCAGCGCAACCTACCTATTCAACGATCTGTTCGATATCGAAGCGGATCGCCAGCATGCCAAGAAGCGTCGACGGCCCTTCGCAAGCGGCCATCTTCCGATCATGTTGGGCGGCGGACTGGGTCTTTGCTGGCTCGCGATCGGCTTCGGGCTTGGCGCGGTTGTGGGGATCGATTTCCTCGTGATTCTGGCGATCTATACGCTTCTCACCTTGGCCTACTCCACCATTCTGAAGACGGTGCCGGTGCTCGATGTTCTGGTCTTGGGTGTTCTCTTCTACCTTCGCCTCCAGGCGGGGGCAGATGCGATCGAGCAACCGGTCGTTCCCTGGTTGGCCATCTTCTCGCTGCTGTTTTTCTCGAGTCTCGCCTTTGCCAAACGATACGTCGAGATGATCAGAAAACCGGATGACGACAATGGCACCCTGTTGGGTCGCGGCTACCAGACCAAGGACAGCTTGTTTGTCCTTGGTTTCGGTGCTGCTCTGGCGGTCGGTTCGCTTCTGGTTTTCTTGCTATACGCTTTCTCGGGCCAGAGCCAGGCCCTCAGCACCATCGACGTGGCAATGGCCTGCCTCGGTGTGATCAGCTATTGGATCATGCGGATCTGGTTCCTGGCGGCGCGTGGCGAACTGGACGACGATCCGGTGCTGTTCGCTTTGAAAGACAGGGTCAGTTACCTGCTGGCGAGCATTGTCGTTTTGGCCCTGGTGCTGGATCAATGGAGCCGATGATCTTCAGCTGGGGTCGGGCGCATCGAATGCGGCACCGCCTCTTTCGCCCACGCTACCGGGATCAACTGGAGCCGGCGAGAGCTGCGAGCAGCGCGCCAAACGGCAGCGTTCTGGCTCACGGCATGGGCCGCTCCTACGGCGACAGCAACCTCAATGGGGACGGCGCGCTGATCCTCACCCGTGATCTTGATCGCGTTCTTACGGCGGACTGGACCCGCGGCATTGTGCGGGCTGAAGCGGGTCTGACGCTAGATGCACTGATCAAGCTTTCGGTGCCGCGGGGTTGGTTTCCCGCGGTGGTGCCGGGGACCAAGTTCGTCACGCTCGGTGGGGCGGTCGCCAACGACGTCCATGGCAAGAACCATCATGTCGCAGGAAGCTTCGGTTCGCACCTCAGATCCCTCGGATTGCTCCGCTCCGACGGCAGCAGGCAGGAGCTGTCGCCGGCGCAGAACCCGGAGCTCTTCGCCCTGACCATCGGCGGGCTGGGGCTGACCGGTCTGATCGAATGGGTGGAGATTCAGATGCTGCCGATCGGCAGCTCGGAGCTTGAAGTGGAGGTGCAGCGAATGGCGCACCTCGATGCATTCTTCGAGCTCTGTCAAGACTGTGAAGGCTGGCCTTACGCGGTTGCCTGGGTCGACTGTTTCGCACCGGAAGCCGAACTTGGGCGCGGGCTCTTCTCCCGCGGACGCTTTGCGGCCGAAGGCCCGCTCGAGGCGCATTGCGACGGCGGCCTGGTCTGGCCGATCGATTCGCCGGGATTTGCGCTGAACCGCTATAGTATTTCGGCGTTCAACCTCGCCTACCGGGCGCTCTCGAAAACCGGCACCAATCTGCGCGAGAGTTACAATTCCTTTTTCTTCCCGCTGGACGGAATAGGCCACTGGAACCGGCTCTACGGCCGCCGTGGCTTTTTCCAGCATCAATCTCTGTTGCCCCCGGACGAGGCGCATCCAGGGCTTCGCAAGCTGCTTGAGGAGATTCGTCTTTCCGGGCAGGGTTCTTTTCTGGCGGTACTCAAGAACCACGGTACCGAGCGCTCACCAGGCCGGCTTTCCTTCGGTCGCGAAGGATTCAGCCTGGCACTGGATTTTGCAAACAAAGGGCATGCGACGCTGGCGCTCCTCGACCGGCTCGATACGGTCGTGCAGGCCCACGGCGGGCGCGTGTATCCGGCGAAGGACGGGCGGATGCCCGGCGCATTCTTTCGGGCGAGCTATCCTCGATGGCGCGAGCTCGAAGCGGCGCGCGACTCCGTATTCTCCTCTTCTTTCTGGCGCAGGGTGACGGAACATGCCTGAGCGTTCGGCAGGTCTTGTATGGACACGGGAGCGGTCGGGCAGATGACAGTCGCGAGCGAAGGGCCTGTGCTGATCCTGGGGGCCAACTCCGCCATCGCCGAGGCTTATGCCCGGCTCTGTGCCGGCGAGGGGCGGGGGCTGGTCCTCGCCGGGCGCAATCGGCAGCGGCTGGAGGCGGCGGCTGCCGATCTGAAGGCACGTGGCGCTGCCTCGGTGGCCATCCATATCTGCGACCTGGCGCTGCTCGAGGGAATTTCCGACGCATGGCTGGAGATCGTGGCGGCGCAGGGTACGCCCTCAGAGGTTTTGCTGGCGTATGGAATTCTGGGCGATTTGGACCGGACGAAGGCCGAACCGGACCTTCTACAGCGGCACCTTGAGACGAATTTCGTCTCGGCCGCCCTGTGGCTCGAGTGCGCCGCCAATGCCTTGGAGACGGCGGGACGAGGCCGGCTCGTCGTACTCGGCTCCGTCGCCGGCGACCGGGGCCGCCAGTCCAACTATCCCTATGGTGCGGCGAAGGCTGCGCTCGAGCGCTATGCGGAGGGCCTCGCGCATCGCTTTGCCCGTGCCGGCGGAGGGGTCTCCGTCCACCTTGCCAAGCCGGGTTTCGTCGATACGCCGATGACGGACGGCAGGAAGAAGGGCGGCGTCCTGTGGGCCAGTCCCGAAAGCGTGGCCGCGGTGATGCGGCGCAAGGTTCTGGCCGGCCGCGCGGTGTTCTACGTGCCCTGGTTCTGGTGGATCATCATGTTCATCATCCGGTCCATGCCGCGGTCGATCCTGCACAAGACAAGTCTCTAGGAGGCCCGGTTCCTTGCTCAGTCCCCATAACAGGATCGTGGTCACCGGCGCGGCGGGCCTGGTCGGACAGAACTTGATCCGCAAGCTGATAGCGCGCGGCCACACGGCGGTAGTCGGCATTGATAAGCACCCTAGAAATACAGCTAAGCTGCGTGAACTGGTTCCCGAGGCCCAGGTGATCGAGGCCGACCTGTCCGTGCCCGGCGAGTGGCAACGCAGTTTCGAGGGGGCAAAGGTGGTGGTCTTGAACCATGCCCAAATCGGTGGGCTGTCTTACGACGTGTTCGAACGCAACAACGTTCGTGCCACCGTCAATGTGCTGCAGGCGGCGCGATCGGTGGGGGTCGGCTTCGTCGTGCATATCTCCTCATCCGTCGTCCACTCCCAGGCGGACGACTACTATGTCCGCTCGAAGGCCGCGCAGGAAGAGGTGGTAAGTGCTTCGGGACTGCCCCACTGCATCCTGCGCCCCACGCTGATGTTCGGCTGGTTCGACCGAAAGCATCTGGGTTGGCTACGCCGATTTCTGGAGCGGTCGCCGGTCTTTCCGGTGCCGGGCAATGGAGAGTTCATTCGTCAGCCGCTCTATGTCGGCGACTTTTGCGACATTATCATAGCCTGCATGACCGATCGGCCCAGCGGCGCGGCATTCGACATATCCGGCCGCGAGAAAATTTCCTATATCGAGATCGTTCGGACCATCAAGAACGCGGTCGGTGCCAGGACGCCGATCGTCCAGATTCCCTATTGGCTGTTCTGGTTGCTCCTGTGGGGTGCCGGCAAGGTGCTGCGTGATCCGCCGTTTACCACCCAGCAGCTCGAGGCTCTGGTGATTCCCGAGACCTTTCCGGTCTTTGACTGGCCGGCCCGCTTTGGCGTACACCAGACCCCATTCGAAGAGGCGGTGCGCCAGACGTTCCTGGATCCGAAGAATTCTCAGGTCGAGTTGGAGTTCTGAACCGATGACGCGGCTTGTGGTTCTGGGTGCGGGCGCCATGGGTCTCGCTGCGGCATACCGGGCCCTGAAGGCTGGGGTCGCGGTCACGGTAATCGAGGCAGATGGCCTGCCGGGCGGCATGGCCGCGCATTTCGATTTCGGCGGTGTCTCGGTGGAGCGATTCTATCATTTTGTCTGCAAATCCGATCAGCCGACTTTCGATCTGATGGCCGAACTGGGGCTATCCGACCGCATGCGTTGGGTGGGTACCCGCATGGGGTATTACATCGGCGGGCGACTGCACCCCTGGGGTGATCCCGTCTCACTGCTGAAGTTTCCAGAGCTCGGGTTCCTCGACAAGCTGCGCTACGGGCTTCTGGCCTTCGTCTCGACCAAACGCTCGGACCCGTCGAAGCTTGAGCACCTAAGTGCCCGTGAATGGCTGGAGAGCTGGGTGGGTCATCGCGCCTACGAGAAGATGTGGGCGCCGCTCTTCCGGCTGAAGTTTTTCGAATTGGCCGAAGACATTTCGGCGGCCTGGATATGGACCCGGATCAAGCGGGTCGGTACCTCCCGCCGATCTCTTCTGCAGGAAGAACTCGGCTACATCGACGGTGGGTCCGAGACGCTCGTCAGGGCGCTTGTGGAGGCCATCGAGCGTCATGGAGGGAGCTTGCGATTGGGTGAGCCGGCCGCTGAAGTCATGGTTGAAAACGGGGCTGTGACGGGGGTGCGCCTCGGCTCGGGTGAGATTGTTGCCGCCGATGCGGTTATCTCCACAGTGCCGACTCCCTTCGTGCCGGACCTGGTGCCGGCCTTGCCGGAGGCGTGGAAAGAGCGGTACCGAGCCATACGCAATATCCCCGTCGTCTGCGTGCTGATGAAGCTCCGGCGGCCGGTCTCCGACAACTTCTGGGTCAACATCTGCGATCCGGAGATCGAGGTTCCCGGCATCATCGAATTCTCGAACCTGCGCCCGTTTCCCCAGCCGATCGTCTATGTGCCCTACTACATGCCGGCTACGCATCCGAAATGGAAATGGGCAGACCGGCAGTTTGTCGACGAGGCCTGGGGCGTGCTGCGAAAGCTGAACCCGGCCCTGGGAGAGGCCGATCTGATCGACGCGAAGGTGGGAAGGTTGAAGCACGCTCAGCCGGTGTGCGAGCCGGGTTTTGCCGCCAAGATCCCGCCGGTCGAAACCCCCATCGCAGGCCTGCAGATCGCAGACACCTGCTATTACTACCCTGAAGACCGCGGAATTGCCGAAAGCGTTCGTCTTGGCGCCGAGATGGCAATGCGGGTTGCGAAAGGCGAGACCACATGACTGCCTCCGACAAGCTCGCTGAGATCTATGCCAAACGCTTCGACAAACAGGGTCATGAAAGCAGGGAGCGCATTTGGCGTCTACTGTGCCGGAGATTCTTCGACAGACGGATGGAGACCGAGGGATCTGTTTTGGAGCTGGGTTGCGGTCATTGCGAGTTCATCAACAACATCGATGTGCGTACGCGCTACGCCGTCGATCTGAATCCGGACTCGGAGCGCGTAGTCCATGCAGACGTGATTTTCCGGCGCACCCCGGCGGACCAGCTCGCGTTCCTTGATGACAACAGCATTGACCGTATCTTCACCTCGAACTTCCTCGAGCATCTTCACGACAAGCGGGCCTGTGACCGTGTTCTTACGGAGGCGCTGAGGGTGTTGAAGCCTGGCGGGCATTTCATCGCCCTGGGGCCAAATATCCGCTATGTCTTCGATCAATACTGGGACTTCTACGACCACTATCTCCCGCTGTCGCATGTATCATTGGCAGAGGGGCTAGAAATAAATGGCTTTGAGGTGATTGAGAACATCCCGCGATTCCTGCCTTATTCAATGCAATCGAAACTGCCGACCGCCGATGTGCTCATCATCGTTTATCTGCGCATGAGGTTGCTTTGGCCGCTCGTTGGAAAGCAGTTTCTGATCACCGCACGGAAGCCCTGAAGGGGACCCTGGTGACGCGCCAATACATATCCTTCCTCGCAGTCGGGGTTGTCGCTGGACTTCTGAATGTGCTGGCGCGGTTTTTGTTTGACTTGGTGATGTCCTATGACGTCGCGATTGTGCTTGCTTTCGTAGTGGGTCTCACCGTCGCGTACTTTCTCAACAGACGTCACGTGTTTCCGCAGTCCGGGGCTCCTACAGCACGGCAATATGGGCGCTTTGCGGCGGTGAACGTCGCGATGCTCGGCCAGGTCTGGGCAGTCTCCGTTCTGCTTGCCGAGCACTTGTTTCCGGCTGCCGGACTCACCTGGCGTGCCCACGATATTGCACATGTTATTGGTGTCGGATCTCCGGCGGTGACCAGCTACTTCGCGCACAAGTATTTCAGTTTTACCTAACATTGGCTTCGGGCGGGGGACACCGCAGCGGGGCTATGGCGAGGTGGCCAGGCGCGGGCAAGACAGGTGCGAGGCATGGCAAGGCGCTGTGCGTGTCGAAGTGGGCAAGGCAGATTGCAGGTGCGGATCGACTTTAGATTCAAGTGACACTTACGACCGCGAGTGAAGGCGTGGGTGAAAGGGGCCGCGTGATCCGTTCGTCTACAACATCGATTGCCATGCCGAGGATGTGGGTTGCTCTCGCGGCGATCCTTTTCCTCTGCGGCTGTGCGATCAATTTTCTAACCACGCCCTACCAGGTAAATGTCTTCGATGAGGGCTTGATTCTCACGGGCGCACTCAGAGTCCTTGCCGGCGAGATGCCATCGGCGGATTTCTATACCAACTATGGCCCGGCGCAATTCTACCTTGTTGCCGGATTTTTCGATCTCTTCGGGCGCAATCTAACCGTGGCCAGGGCATATGACGCGCTGATCGCGGCGGCCATACTGCCCGCGGCGGCCGGCGTGCTGGGCAATCAGGCATTGCGCTGGTATGGGCTGGCCAGCCTGGGGTTCATCTTCGTTTTGGTGCTCCTCTACCGGTCACCCCTCTACCCGATCACACCTTGCATTCTGCTGATCTTGATCGGAATTGGGCTGACCGTAAGTGCGCTCGAAGATCGAGCCGGGGCCCTCGTCTATCTCTGGATCGGTCTCGTCATAGCGGCGCTTACCTGCTTTCGGTACGACTTCATGCTAATCGGGGCGGCTGCATTTGGAACGCCGATTCTACTGCTTCTCGTGTTCCAGGTCTGGTCGGGGGCCGCGGCACTGTCGGCCAGCTTCTCCCGCGGTGTGGAAGCAGCAGTCTTGGCGGGTCTGCCGGCGGCGTTGCTACTCGCTGTACTCTATGCGGTTGGCATCCTCCAACCGGCGCTACGCGATCTCCTGACCTACAATGCGGCCAACTACGTGGAGATGCGCAACCTACCCTTTCCCGATCTCTCCGCCATTCGGGCTCGGCCGGCGGAAGCCCTGGCAATCTACCTGCCGCCGATGGCCGGAATACTCGGTATCTCCACATGCTGCATCCTAGGCCGGACCGCGATCGATCGGTCGAGCAGGCAGTTCCGGCAGATCTTGATCCTGACTTGCGTGACGCTTGCATTCTTCTCCAAAGGCCTGGTGAGGACGAGCGGGGAACACATGCTGATCGCGGATGTGCCGGCGGCACTTCTCGTGTTCTTCTGTCTCGCTGGCTTCGAATCGCGCTTTGGGCCGTTGATCGGCCGCAAGGCTGTGACCGGAGTTCGGGTGTTTTGCATCGTCATGACGGTGGCGGCGATCGCCTATGGGCTGGATGACCTTGCCCGACGAGACACTCTGTACAGGTTTATCCACGTTGCGCCGGCACACCCCGATCTGCCGCCGATGGGTCTCTATGCCAGCGATCGGGAGCGGATCGAAGCCGCGCGTTATGTGATGTCGATAACCGGTCCGAACGAGCGCCTGCTTTCGGCGACCGGGCGGCATGACAAGGTATTCGTGAACGACGTCTTTTTCTATTTCCTGACACAGAGGCTGCCGGGCACGCGGTGGCAACAGTACGACCCTGGTGTGCAAACCTCCGAAGAAGTGCAGAAGCAGATGGCTCAGGATCTTGAAGACAACAAGGTCTCGGTTGTCGTCCGCGATTTCCGGTGGGATCGTATTCGCGAACCGAACAAGAGCGCCGAGAGCAGCGGCGTCACGCTGTTGGACGACTACATTGCCCAACACTATCGCGAGGACAGAAGGTTCGGGCCGATCAGCGTTCTACGGCGCGTCGATTGACGCACCCTCGGTGATCTTTAGGGCAACGAAGGAGCCGCAGCGGCGGCACCCGACGCCGCCGGGGAGATCGACGGGAAAGCTGCCTCGTCCCGCGGAGTCGGGCCCGAAGGGCGGAGGCGCATAGGGTTAACGGTGTCGGTCGACGCCCGCGGTTGAGGTCTTCGCGCCGTTCTGGTGCCCGGCGGAGGCGCCCGGCGTATGCGGCCCTTGGGCCTGACCCGGACAAACCCAGGGTTAATCCCTTTACGTGACAATGCGGCCCGGGCCACCCCGCTATCATTCCGTGGCGGCGGCCCCATGATAACTTCATCGTCCGGCGGCTTGGGGGTATATTAAACTCATGCGTCAGAAACATGAGCCAAAGAGTTAATGACCAAGGCTTTTCCAGCGATCGGAGGAGGCATCATGGTCGTCGCCGGCACCCGGCCGGAGATGATCAAGATGGCGCCGGTCGTGCGCCAGTTGACAAGTCGGCGCGACTTGCCGATTACCGTCGTCTCGACCGCACAGCAGGCCGACCTGCTGCCGGATTTTGTCGGCCTGCTCGGCGTGAAGGTCGATCATCAGCTGGACGTCATGTCGGCCGGACAGTCGTTGAACAGCTTGCTGGCTAGGACTATCGCGGCCCTGGATCGGGTGATCGGTCGGGTCGCGCCTGATCTGGTCGTGGTGCAGGGCGACACCACCAGCGCCTTGGCCGGCGCCCTTGCGGGGCGGATGCGCTCCGTGTCGGTCGCTCACATCGAGGCGGGCCTGCGGACCTACGATCCTGCCAATCCCTTTCCGGAGGAAAGCAACCGGCGACTGATCTCCCACATCGCCGCGCTGCATTGCGCCCCGACGCGCCGCAATCGCGATGCTTTGCTGCGCGAGGGGATTGCCCCGATGGACATTGTGGTGACCGGCAACCCGGTTGTCGCGTCGTTGCACGATGCCCTGGCGCAGTCCCGCGCCTGCCCCAGGATCGCCGAACTGTTGGCGCCTCTTGAAGGGCTGAAGCTTGTCGTGCTGACCACGCACCGGCGGGAGAGCCTGGGCGCGACCTTGACGCGGAACCTTCGCACCCTGAGGACCTTCGTCGAGGACAATTCCGACACGGTCCTCGTCGCGCCTGTCCATCTCAATCCCGAGGTGAAGCAGGCCATCGAGCAGGAGTTGGCGGATGCCGAGCGCATCGCCCTGATCGAGCCCCTCGACTATCCTTCCTTTCTGCGTTTGCTCCAGGCCGCCTGGCTCATCGTTTCGGATTCCGGCGGCGTGCAGGAAGAGGTGGCCAGCCTGGGCAGGCCGCTGCTGGTGCTCCGCAGCACGACAGAGCGTCCGGAGGCGGTCGAGGCGGGAATCGCGAGGCTGGCGGGGGAGTGGCCCGGGCAGCTCGCGGAACTCCTCGGCGACCGCGCGGCGCTCGACCGGTGGATCGAGTCGGTGGTGGCGGTCGAGAACCCCTTCGGCGACGCCGAGAGCCCGGCCCGCATCGTGGAGGCGCTGGTCGATTTCCTCGCCGTGCCGGCCCGCCGCGCGAGCCTCGCGCCGTGACTCCCGCCGCCGCGCCGAGCCGCAAGCACATCCTGACCGTGGTGGTCGAGGACTACTTCCAGGTTGGCGCGTTCAGCCACCTCATTCCCAGCGGCTACTGGAGCAGGTTCGAGACCAACCTGCGGCGCGATACGGATATCGCGCTGGCCTTGCTGGAGGCCACCGCCTGCAAGGCGACCTTCTTCACCTGCGGCTGGATCGCCGACAACCACCCGGAGATCCTGCGCCGTATCGTCGATGCCGGCCACGAGGTGGCCTGCCAGGGATACTTCCATCACGGCATTGGCGAACTCTCGCCCCGCGACTTCGAAATCGATGTGCGCCGGTCGCGCCTAGCCGTAGAGGATGCCACCGGCACGGCCATTCGCGGTTTCAGGATCGGACGCGGCTGGATCGGGCCGCAAGGGCTTTGGGCGCTGGATGCGCTTGCCGAAGCTGGCTTTGCCTACGACTCCAGCTTTCGTGCCGCCGCCGGCGACACCGCGCGCTCCGTGGTCCACCGGCACGCCGCGCCGGCCGGCCCGCTTTACGAGGTGCCCCCGTCAGGCTTGCCACTCCTGAACCTGCCGCTTCCGGGGCGGCCGGCTCTGCTGAGCGGCGGCAACTATCTGCGCCAGCTTCCGGATTGGCTGATGCGCTCGCGAGTCGAAAGTTGGGTGGCGTCTCACAGCGAGCCGCTCGTGTTGTACTTCCATACCTGGGAGCTGGAAGCCAAACAGCCTAGAATCGCGGCGGCCGGCCCGCTGCAGCGCCTGCGTCACTATCGCAACCTGGAGACCTTGCCCGAGAAGGTCCGCGCCTACCTGGAGCGCTACGACTTCACCTCGATCGCCGATCACCTGAACCTCGGCCCGGCAGAGGTCAGGGCGCCGGCAGCGGGCGAGGTATCGGTGGCGGCGGCCGTCCGGACGCCGGATCTTGATGCGGGGGCGGCGAAGGTTCCCTTGACCCTGGTGATCCCCTGTTACAACGAGGCGGAAACCCTGCGCTACCTGGAAAAGACGCTGCGGCGCTTCGCGGAGCAGGGCGCGGTGCTGTTCGATCTGCACTATGTGCTGGTCGACGACGGCAGCACGGACGAGACCTGGTCGCTGCTGCAGGAATACTTCGGTGATGGGGAGCGCTGCACGCTGATCCGCCACGAGCGAAACAAGGGCATCGCCGCCGCCTTGATCACCGGCTTCCGCCATACGCGCACCGACTTCCTGGCCGCACTGGATGCCGATTGCACCTTCGCGCCGGAGCAGCTGATCGCGATGATGGCCCTGATGACGGAGAAGGTCGACGTCGTGGTCGCTTCCCCGGCCCATGCGCAGGGAACGATGCATGCCGTGCCGGCCTGGCGCTCGCTGCTGTCCCGGGGCGCCGCCTTCGTCTATCGCTGCGTTCTACGCCACAAGCTGACGAGCTATACCAGCTGCTTCCGGCTGTACCGCCGCTGCGCGCTGCACAATATCGTGGTCTACGATCCGGGGTTCTGCGGGGTGACCGAGATCCTCGGCCGCCTGGACATCGCCGGCTGCCGCATCGTCGAATACCCTGCCGCGCTCGAGACGCGGCTGCTGGGGGCGTCCAAGATCAAGATCTTCCGAACCATCGCCGGTCATCTGAAGCTGGCGTTCCGGCTGGCGAGGCTGCGATGGCTCGGACGGCCGATGCCGACGTCGCCCGTCCCCGATATGCAAATCTCCTATGCCGACATCGACCGAAAGTGAGAAGCCGCATCATTGGGCGATCATCGGCGGGGGCATGCTGGGGCTGGCGCTCGCGCTTCGCCTAAGGCAGCGGGGCCAGCGCGTGACCGTGTTCGAGGCGGCGCCAACCCTTGGCGGGCTCGCCTCCGCCTGGCAGGTCGGCGGCGTCGTCTGGGACCGCTACTATCACGTGATCACGCAGACGGATTCCAGACTGCTGGGCCTGCTGAAAGAGCTCGACCTGGAGGGCGACATCCGCTGGGGGGTGACCCGGACCAATTTCTACACCGGCAGCGCCATGCATCCCTTGAACAACGCGGTGGATTTCCTCCGCTTGCCGGTGCTGGGTCTCCTCGACAAGGCGCGGCTCGGGGCGACGATCCTCTATGCCTCGCGGATAGACGACGGCCGGCGCCTGGAGAAGCTGACCGCCGAAGCCTGGCTGACCCGCCTCTCGGGCCGGACCACCTATCGTAAGCTCTGGCGGCCCCTGCTGCGCTCCAAGCTGGGAAGCAATCATGCGAAGGCCTCGGCGGCCTATATCTGGTCGGTCATCCGGCGATTCTATGGTGCCCGGCACGGCAATATGAAGACGGAGATGTTCGGCTATGTGCCCGGCGGCTACCACCGGATCATCGGCTGCCTGACCGCGCGACTGGAAGTCGAGGGCGTGACTCTCAAGGCGGGGATGCCGGTGACCACCGTGAGGCCGACGCCGGACAGCCTAGAGGTGACGGCGGGCGGTGCCGCCCAGACCTTCGATCGGGTCGTCAACACCTGCGCGGGGCCGATCGCACTGCGAGTCTGCGAGGGACTGGGGGAGGCCGAGAAGGCCCGGCACGGGGCGATCGAGTACCAGGGCATCGTCTGTGCCTCCCTCTTGCTGGAGCGGCCGCTGGGCGGCGCCTATCTGACCTACATCACCGACGAGAGCATCCCCTTCACCACCGTCATCGAGATGACCTCTCTGGTGGATCGCGCGCTTACCGCCGGCAAGCATCTGGTCTACCTGCCGCGCTATCTGCCGTCGGACGATCCCTTGCTGGACGCTTCGGACGAGGCTATCGAGGCCGAGTTTCTGCCCGCCCTGATGCGCATGTTCCCGGATCTCGCGCGCGACGAGATCACGGCCTTCAAGGTGACCCGTACGCGGCACGTCCTGGCCATTTCGACGTGCGACTACAGCGACAGGCTGCCGCCGATGGCGACCTCGCAGCCGGGCCTGCATATCGTCAACTCGGCCCAGATCGTGAATGCCTCGTTGAGCGTGAACGAGACCGTCAATCTCGCCAACGAGGCAACCGAGATCCTGATGGCGGCAGAAGCCGCGCCTGCGGGAGCGCCCGCAGCATGACTGCTACCGGATCGGGAGCCCGACAGCCCACCGCGGCGACCTTGTCGCTCGATCTCGACAATCTCTGGTGCTATCAGCGCAGTTTCGGCCTCGCGGCCTGGCAGGACTATCCGTCCTTCCTCGAACTCGCCCTGCCGCGCATCCTGTATGTCCTGGATCGGCTCGCCCTGCGGCTGACCCTGTTCATCAACGGGCGCGACGCCGAGCGGCCCGTCGTCCGTTCCCTGCTTGCCGAAGCGGTCGGAAGGGGGCACGAAGCCGGCAACCACTCCTACGATCACGATCCCGACATGCATCGCTGGCCGCGCGAGCGCCTCCGCAGGGAGATCACGCAGGCCGGGCAGGCCATCGAGGCGGCGACCGGACAGCGGCCGAGAGGCTTTCGGGGACCGGCCTACGCCCTCTCAGCGCCCCTGCTCGAAGTGCTGGTGGAGCTAGGCTACGCCTACGACGCCTCGAGCTACCCGAGCAGCCTGGGAATGCTCGCCCGCATCTACCACCGCAAACAGATCTCCCGGGTGGGGGGTGAGGCGCTGGTGCGGGACGGGCTCTACGGCAGCCTCAGGGACTGCCGGCAGCCACTGCGACCTTACCTGTGGTCCCTGGCCGGAGCTGGTCTGATCGAAGTGCCGGTCACCACCTTGCCGCTGTTGAGGTTGCCGTTCCACGGCACCTACCTGAACCACCTGGCCGACCTCTCGCAGGGCATCGCAAGCCGCTACTCTCAGATCGCACTCAGGCTGTGCCGGCTGCGCGGGGTGGCGCCCTCCTTCCTGCTGCATGCCACCGATTTTCTGGGTCGCGACGACTGTCCGGAACTCGTCTATCTGCCAGGCATGAAGCGGACGGGCGCGGAAAAGACGGCCTTCATGACCGACTTGCTGGCGAGCTACGGGCACGCCTTCCACGTGCGGCCGATCGGCGCCTTCGTCGACGAACTTCGGTCGTCTCGGCTGCCGCTGCGCACCCCGGCGACGGCGCTCACATGAACGAGCTATCCTCCCTGCGGCCCGGCGAGACACGTCGCGGCTTTGCCCGCTGGGCCAACGAACTTGCCAGGGGCGGGTGGCGCGTCAGTATCCTTTGCTTTGCGCTCTTGACCGTTTTCTACCTCGCGACGGCGGCGGGGAACCTGGGCGAGACCGATGATGTCTACGCCTTCGCCTATCGCGCCGAGCACTTCGAACTGACCCATCTGTCGGATCCCCGGCTGATGCTCTACCACATCGTCATGCGCCTGCTCTTCCTCGGCGCCGCCGCTTTGGGACTGGACGTCAGCGCGTTCATCCTGATGCGCGGCGTATCGGCGCTCTGCGCGGCGGGCGCGCTGCTGGTGGTCGTGCGCATCTTGTTTTCGGACCTGAAGCTTTCTGCGACGGCGGCGGTGCTCGCCGCCGCCGTTCTCGCCAGCTGCTACGGCTTCTGGCGCTATGCGGCGGAAGCGGAGGTCTACGTCCCGGCGAGCCTCTTGATCCTGCTGGTCTTCCGTGGACTGGCTTCCCTTGACGGAGAGGGGGGTGCGCGGCGGCGGGGGGTGGGACC
>MRWG01000332.1_pt1 | contig 67075 bp, 69 predicted proteins | sample 1013341 | NCBI WGS metagenome assembly MRWG01 (sample SAMN06117577, study PRJNA244670) | biofilm metagenome | biome: Water; feature: Cathode Biofilm; material: Biofilm; isolation source: microbial consortium enriched at the cathode of a solar microbial fuel cell | place: USA: District of Columbia ...
GGGAACGAGTACAACACCTCGTTGGGCCTTAACGGGACCGTGCTGGAGCTTGTCGACGGGGGCGGAACGTTGAGCGACGACCTAGATGCTGTCTTTGCCACCGACGCGGAACTTTTGGCGGCCACTGACGACGACATCACGGGTGCTTCGCTGGATGCGCCGAGCAACGTATTGACGATCAGCGAGGGCACCACTGACGTTACCGTTGACCTGAGCGACCTTGATGACAGTGCCGGGGTTGCGGCCAATGCGAGCGACATCGCGACAAATGCTTCAGACATCGCAACGAACACATCCAATATCGCCACCAATACTTCGGATATTGCAACCAACACATCCGACATCGCTACTAACACGACCAATATCGCGACCAATACAAGTAATATAGCCACCAACACAAGCGACATCGCATCGAACACATCCGACATTGCGACAAATGCCACAGACATTGCGAACCACATCGCCGCCGATGGCGACACGGACGCCGGGAACGAGTACAATACAAACTTTACGGTTACAGGTGGTAATCTTAGAATAACAGATGGAGGCGGTGACCTTGATGTGCCTTTAAGTTCCATAGATACCGATGATCAAGATGCATCAGAAGTAAATTCAGACAGTCCCGTGGATGTTGATGGTGATGGAAATACAGAGGCAACTGTAGAAGATGTAATTCAGGATATCGCTCCGATCACATCCAAAGCAGCTAGAATTTTTTATCCGCCTTCCATAGCCATTGATGCTTCTACCAATGGTACTGGACGAACAGTGGATTTATATGCTCAATATGTTACGCAATACGGCACTCCTTCAGTTGCCAGTGCTGGTGCTCCGGCAGCTATTCCAACGTATGCAGCCACGGACCTCTATTATTACATAACCTATGCGGATCCAGCAGTTTTTGCCAATATGAGTATTGATGCCAATGGTGAGCTAACCTATGATATTATTGGGCAGCCGTCAGATTACAATGCATTGATCAACGTAGTGTTTGTGGTAAAATAAAAATGATATAAAGACTAAACGATTTGAAATCAAAAACCCCACATAAGTCTTTATTCATTGGATTGTTTATCCTGTTCTTTGGGATGAACCTTGCAAATGCCCAGTTTTTGCTTCAGGCACCCAATACAGGTGATGAAAGTAACTATCAATGGTTTGAAGCTTCCGATTTGGGAACAGTTTTGGGAACAAATTCTTTTTATGAAGCTACGCAACCTGGAGTTTACTTTGCTACCTATGATGGTACACTCTGTGGATCCAATGCCACGGGCTATTTTATTTTAACGGAATGCAATGCCCCGGACAATCAGGTTACCCTAGATATTTCAGCAAGTGTGCCCTCTGGCGCAACGGTGAGTTGGAATCCTGCTCTAGGTGGCGATCAAACCCGGCCCATGGTGGTTAGTACCCAAACGGTAATGCGCTATACGGCGACCATTACCAAAGCAGGAAATGATACCGAACTTCCTCGATTTACTGTAGTTTGTATGAGTCAGGCTGCTAATTTGGCGGATGACCTTATTGTGGTGAATGAAGATGAATCCATTGCGGTTCCCATTTTTGACAATGATTCGGATTTACCGACTACGGGAACCCTTACCACTACAAACCCATCCAATGGTTCGGTTTCTATTGATGACAGTGGCACTGCCAACGATCCCACAGATGATATTGTGACCTATACTCCGAATCCTGATTTTAATGGCAGTGATTCATTTGATTATACCGTCTGTAACACTCTTGGGGATTGCAGTACGGCAACAGTGACCGTTGATGTTCTTCCCATTGTGGACACTACTGATGATTCTGTTTCAACCGACATCAATACAGATATTATTGTTCTATGGCGAGGCAACGATAATGATATACCCAGCTCTGGATCTATTTCAACCACAAATCCATCAAACGGAACAATTGTGTTAAACGATAATGGTACCGCTACTGATCCATCGGATGATGATATCACCTACGTGCCCAGTACAGATTTTATCGGCACAGACACTTTTGAGTATACCGTATGTGATACCAACGGAAATTGCGATACCGCTACTATAACTGTGATTGTTAATTCCCTCGGAATTGATTTGGATACTGATGGCGATGGTATCGTGGACAGTTTTGAAGACCTCAATGTCGATAATGATAACGATCCATCCACAAATCCTACCGATACCGACGGCGATGGTATTCCAGACTACATGGACATTGATAGTGATGATGATGGCATTCCAGACAATATTGAGGCGCAACCGGCTCTGGGCTATATTCCACCAAGTTTAGCGGATACCAACGGAAATGGATTGGACGATGCCTATGAAAATGATGGCAATGTTGGTTTGATCCCTTTGGATTCGGACAACGATGGTATCCCAGATTATGTGGACACCGATAGCGATGATGACAATGTGCCTGATGCCATTGAAGGCCATGACCTTGACCGCGATGGAATTGCCGATGTAACACTTATAGGTTCAGATAAAGATAATGATGGACTGGATGATGGTTATGAAGCGGACACCGTAATTGATATTGATGTTAATGATAAAATTGATGATCCAAATACGGATATGCCCGATACCGATTCTGATGGTATTCCAGATTTTAGGGATTCCGATGATGACGATGATGGTATTGAGACCATTGATGAAGATCTAAATCAAGATGGAAATTATGCCAACGATGATTCCAACGAAAACGGAATCCCCAACTATCTAGATCCAGATTTGGGTGAAACCACTGCTGAAACTGTTGATGTCATCAATGTAATTACGCCAAATGGAGATGGTGTGCACGATGTGTTGGCCATCAACGGACTTGAAAATTATCCGAACAACACGGTGAAAATTTATAACCGATGGGGTGTTATGGTCTATCAGACCAGGGCCTATGATACGGTTGGGAATGTTTTTGATGGTACTTCCCAAGGAAGGGTTACCGTAGATCAGGATAATAAGCTTCCTGTGGGTACTTATTTCTATATCATAGACTACCAAGATGATACAGGTAATATGAAACAACTTTCAGGGTATATATATATAAACCGATAAAGAAATGGTCGCTGTGCAGAAAAGGACTTTTACAAATAAAATTAAGGGACTACTTACCGTGTTGCTGCTTGGGGCAATGGGAGCAGTATACGCACAACAAGATGCGCAGTACACCCAATATATGTACAACACGGTAAGTGTTAACCCTGCCTATGCCGGTTCTAGGGGACATTTGAGCATTGCCGCGCTCTACCGCAACCAGTGGTTGGGACTGGATGGCGCTCCTGAGACGCAGACCCTTAATATTCATACCCCAATGGGATACCGAGGAGTTGGTTTGGGAATTTCAGTGGTCAACGATAAGATAGGCCCAACCTCGGAGACCTATTTTGATGCGGACTTTTCCTATACCATCCAAACCTCTTGGGAGGGTAGGCTGAGTTTCGGATTGAAGGCCAGTGCACACATGCTCGATATTAGATACTCCGAACTGGATGAATTTGAAATAGACCCGCAGTTACAATCACAACAAGATATCCAAAACAAATTCTCGCCCAATATTGGTGCTGGGGTGTATTATCATACAGAAAGATTCTATGCTGGACTTTCTGCACCAAGAATATTGGAGACGACACATTTTGACGAATCTTCCGTGTCTACGGCCAAAGAGCAGATAAATTTATATGCCATTACCGGTTATGTTTGGGATTTGAACCCTTTCCTAAAGTTCAAGCCTACCATTTTGACCAAGGTGGTGCAAGGTGCTCCATTGCAGGTTGACCTTTCCGCTAATTTTATGCTGAATGAACAATTTATTGGAGGAGTCGCCTACCGATGGGATGCCGCTTTTAGTGGCCTGTTCGGCTTTATGGTATCGGACCAGTTTATGATCGGTCTGGCCTATGACCGTGAAATCACCGAACTGGGAGCCGCCACTTTCAATGATGGTTCTTTTGAAGTTATTCTTCGTTACGATTTCATCAGAAACGTGGGTAATCTTAAATCACCACGCTTCTTTTAGCAACAATTTAAAACCCATACTTCAGAAAAATTCCTCCAAAGGTCATATTTTTACCTCATGGAAGAGGAAAATGTGATATTGGTAAATGAGGCCGATGAGCCTATAGGCTTGATGCCCAAAATGGAAGCCCACGAAAAAGCACTGCTACATCGGGCTTTTTCTGTTTTTGTAATGAATGATAAGGGAGAGACCATGCTCCAGCAGCGTGCCAAGGACAAATATCACTCCCCCTTGCTATGGACCAACACTTGTTGTAGCCATCAAAGGGAGGGAGAGTCCAATATTGAGGCGGGCAAACGTCGGCTTATGGAAGAAATGGGCTTTAGCACAGAACTTACAGAGTTGTTTTCATTCATTTACAAGGCCCCTTTTGATAATGGGCTTACGGAACATGAGTACGATCATGTGATGATCGGGACCTTCAATAAAACGCCTGAAATCAACCCCGATGAAGTAGCAGATTGGAAATGGATGCATCCTGAAGACATCAAAACAGATATTTCCAAGAACCCTGATCAATATACAGCGTGGTTCAAGATAATTTTTGAACGTTTCTATGACCATCTCATGAAAAACATTCCAGCACAATGAAGGTAAAAGTCAGTAGAAAGGCCATTTTTAATGCAGCCCACAGACTGCACAGACCGGATTGGGATGATGAGAAGAACAAGGCCGTTTTTGGAAAATGCAACAACCCCCGGTACCACGGTCATAATTACGAGCTTATTGTAAGCGTAACTGGGGAAATTGATCAAGAAACGGGCTTTGTGATGGATCTGAAAGTACTCAAGGATTTGATTGTGGAACATATTGAAGAAGCCTTGGACCACAAGAATCTCAATACGGATGTACCGGAGTTCAAGGATTTGAACCCTACCGCGGAAAATATAGCCGTGGTCATCTGGAACAAATTAAGACCCCTAATAGATCAAACCAAGGACTTGGAAATTGTCCTCTATGAAACCCCCCGGAATTTTGTAACTTACTCAGGATAAAATGGACCTTTACCCGTTAAAATTTAAACCAATCCTTAAGGAACGTCTTTGGGGTGGAACAAAACTTAAAGACGTACTCGGCAAACCGATTGAAAGTGACATCACCGGCGAAAGTTGGGAACTATCCGGTGTTCCGGGCGATATTTCGGAGGTGTCCAACGGAGTTCTCGCTGGGACTTCACTTGAAGAGCTGATGGCAGTGAAAGGGGAGGAGTTATTGGGGAAGAGTGTGGTGGACCGTTTTGGGAATGAATTTCCCATCCTCGTTAAATTTATAGATGCCAAACAAGACCTTTCCATCCAATTGCATCCCAATGATGATTTGGCACGAGAAAGGCACAATTCCTTCGGAAAAACGGAGATGTGGTATATTATGGATGCCGATCCTGGAGGTAAGCTCATACTTGGCTTCAACAAGAATGTTGATAAGGGCGAGTACATCCAAAGTTTGGAAGAGGGCACATTGTTGGATTTAATGAACTATGAAGAAGTTTCCGAAGGGGATACATTCTTCATCAATACCGGGAGAATCCATGCCATTGGTGCTGGGGTCATGTTGGCCGAGATTCAACAAACTTCTGATATTACCTACCGGGTCTACGATTTTGACCGCAGGGACAAGAATGGCAATCTTAGGGAATTACACACCGGTTTGGCCGTTGATGCCATTGATTACGAAAAGAAGGACGATTTTAAAGTTGAGTATCCCCATAATAAAGATGTTGTGAATACCATGGTGGATTGCCCATATTTTAAAACCAACTTTTTGGATTTGGACAAAAAATTGCACCAAGATCTATCCAAAAGGGATTCGTTCACCATTTATATGTGTGTTGGTGGAGAGGCAACGATTACCAATGATTGGGGCAGTGCACCCATAAAACGGGGAGAAACTGTTTTGGTTGCCGCCACTAGTGGCGCTGTGGATATTAATACACATGGAGCCAAATTTTTAGAAGTTACCATTTAGTAGTACATTTAAAAAAATACAAATAATGCCAAGTGTTCGCGATTTAAAAAAGGATGTCAATTTTGTTCTGGGAGACATCATAGAAGCGGTTTATATCTGGGAGGCCGGTTCAGGCAATAAGGAGTCTGAAGAAGGAACCGTGATCATTGACAAGGCCATTGCCGTGTTCGATGAGCTTATGGGCAAGATCCATCAGAAAGAGGTAGAGGATACCAAAGCCCATTTCAAGGAAATTAGGGCCCAATTGGAAGAAAAGGCCACAGAACTTGTGGAAGAATTGAACAATCTCGCCAGTTAGGTTAATCCTGTTCCTTCAAAAAGGCTGAAAGGGCTTTTCCATATTTGGACGACGCCACTTCAGGAGAAAGTCCATTGTACACAGAATCCAAATATTTGGGGTTTGCCTCTCTGGCCTCCGTCATCATGATGTAGGGAGTGGCATAGGAATCGCCATTGTTCAGGCCAAAGTTCAGTACATATCTATACCGGTTCAATAGGTTTTGATCGGCCAACCTTTGAAGGGAATCCAAAGCCTCTAAATTTTCTTGATATTCCGGTTGCGTTGCTTCCTGCATCAAGGCCAAATCCTTAAGGTTGAAATTGGATAGCATTTTGTTGAATTCTGAAAGTTTTTCATGCGATGCTGAACCCAATATCTCAGGATTTTTGTCAAAAGTGTTCCAAGACGTATTGATGACAATTTCTCCAGGTTCCCCAAAAAACATAATCCTATCATTCACCTCATTTTTGTCCTCTTTTTCCAGATAGAGGTAAAACACGTCAGGATCTTCAACTTCTTGGGAAAAGGCGAAGATTCCATTGCCTTCAATTTTTAGGGAATCCAATACCACCAAAGTTGAATCGTTGGATTGTTGTAGAAAAAGGGTGCCTTTTTTCAACCCTTTGATGTTTCCGGAAACAATCATGGTGTTTTCCGTGTTCTTTTCACAGGAAGCAATGGCCAATGCCAAAAGTGCTACGGTAAGGATTCTCTTCATTCGAATAATTTTGCTCGGCAAATATCAATAAACTTCTGAAATTTTTAAACTTTGGAGGCCACTTCCATCAATAATGCGCAAATATAGGCGCCTGCCGTGCCCACAACATAGCCAAAAACAGCCAAAAGGATCCCCACAGAGGTCAAGGAAGGATGAAACTCGGCGGCTACAACCGGTGCCGAGGCAGCGCCTCCCACATTCGCTTGGCTTCCCACGGCGAGAAAGAAGTAGGGGGCCTTGATCAATTTGGCCACCAAGATCAACAGTCCCGCATGAATAGTGATCCAAACCAATCCTATGGCAATGAGTCCCGGGTTTTCCAAAACTTTGCCCAGATCCATCTTCATGCCAATGGTGGCCACCAAAATATAAATAAACATGCCCCCAATCTTACTGGCTCCGGCACCTTCATAATTTTTGGCCTTGGTAAAAGACAAACCAATTCCAATGGCAGTAGCAAAGACAACCATCCACAAAAATTGGGAACCCAGTGAGGAGAGTATTTTTTGTTTGTTTCGGATGACCTCAAAATTATTTTCCAAAAATCCAGCGAAATGATGGCCCAAAAAATGGGCGATGCCCACCCCGGCGAAGGCGTAGAACAGCATCATCATTAAATCGGGCAAAGAGGTGACCCGAGCAATTTTATCGGTATAGGTTGATACTTTTTGTTTTAGATCTTCAATGGAAGACGTATCCGCCTTAAGCCAAGCATCAATCTTTTTTGTCTTTCCGATACCCAACAAAAGGATAGCCATCCAGAGATTGGCCACCACAATATCGATCAGTACCATTCCGCCATAATTTTCCTGGTTGTATTTGAAGACCTCCAACATGGCAGCCTGATTGGCGCCTCCACCGATCCAACTTCCAGCTATGGTGGCAAGTCCACGCCAAACGGCATCGACACCGCTTCCGCCCACCGTTTCAGGGGAAAAAATGGAAACAATCAAAATGGCCAAGGGACCACCAATAATGATCCCGGCGGTACCTGTTAAAAACATGATCAGGGCCTTGGAACCCAAATTCATAATGGCCTTAAGGTCTATGCTCAAGGTCATTAAGATCAATGCTGCTGGCAAAAGATACCTGCTGGCCACAAAATAGGTTTGGGATGCCGATTCATCCACAATGCCCAAACTGGCCAAAATAGCGGGTAGGAGGTAGCACATAAGCACCGTGGGTACTAAGCCGTAGAACTTTTTCCAAAAGCCCGTTTTTAAGGATGAGGTATAAAAAACGAATCCCAAGCAGAGGCAAAGAAGCCCAAAGATGACCGTGTCATCCGTAAAAGGTAGTTGGTCCATAGAGTTTTAAAGCTAGAAACCAAATATAGGAAAATCAAACAGTGTAGAATTCGGTGCTATATGTTCAACCAATACGTGAACTTTAGGTTGATGGACCTGCTCCTGGGCATAATGGTGTTTACAAAGTAATTATCGTTGTACACCAAAAACAAATCGGATAGTGGTGCAAAACGCCATTGCAAACGGGAGTTGAACCCTAAATTATCGAGCTGGTTGCTGTATTGGACCAATGTGGACCAAAAAACGGACTTGTTAAAGGTTATATTTATCCGTGGACTCACCAACCACAGGTCTGCACTTTCATAAGGTTCAGGAAGCTGAATACTGTTATAGTTCATCCCCAATGAAAGAAATACGGTGGGTTGTATCCGTAAACTCATGTCTCCCTCAAAGGAAAAACGGGTGCCGTTGTAGAAATCACCATATCCGGGCTCCAAAGAATAGGAAAATACCTTTCGTCTATCACTTTGAAATTCTACCTCATAACTGGTGTAGTAATAGCCTTGGTTCTCTGGCAATTCAACTCCACCGTCAGTGCCAGTGGGGTCAAAAGGGTCGGTAAGGTAAGTGAACCTATTGAAGAGACGCGCTGAAAGTTCTTCTTGGGTCTTGAACTGTGCTTGCCATCCCGTGAAGATAAAATAATCGGTATTTTGATAGTTCATGGTGGGTTTCCAGATAGCATTTGGCTCAAACCGGAAACCATGGGAATTCAGTTTACCTTTTTTGGGCCAAAAGTTCAGTTCAATATATGGTCTTGCGGCCACAATGTCATCTCTTCGGATGTACCCGAGGTCTGATCGGAAATCTTCTCCCACAAAGTTGCCACGGAGCCCAAAATTCAAAAATCTGGAGTTATAACGCAGGTCGACCCCTCCAGAGCCATCTCGATGACCGAGCTCATGGGCAAAAGCTTTGTGGTAATAGAATTTACCCGTCCAAGTGTTGTCTGCCGATGCAAGATTATAGTCCAGGCCAATAACCCTATTGTATCGGTCCATCTCTTCCAAGAAATCATACTCCTTAAAAGTTTGACGGTTCACAAAAAGAAAACTAAGGTTGGAGCGGGAAAACAGTTTCTTTTGAAGCGCAAAAACCGTGTTGTTGTTACTGGGGATATGGTTCTCCTCATCTTCTTCGGTCTGGATGTTCAAAAGGCCCAAACGCCAGTTTTCATTGATTTTTCCACTGAGTCGTATTCCGGCAACAATCCCATTTTCAATGGTCTCCTCATCCAGATTTTCGGCAATCCCGATTCTTCTTGAAAAAAATGGGTTGGCATCGCGATTATTTCCAAAAGAACCAAAGAGGTCGCTGTTATCTATAAAAAATTGACGTCTTTCGGGCAGTGATACCTCGAAGCGCGTAAGATTGGTCACAAAATTATCCACTTCCACATTGGAAAAATCCGGATTCACTGTAATGTCCAGATTCATCCCATTGCCTATGGATACTTTGGCATCGGCCCCAAAGTTGAGCTTGCTCATGTCTTCATTGTTCTCGTAGTCCTTTCCGGCAATTCCGTTGGTATAGGGAATAATGGCCATGGGCGTTCTGGACCTTCCCAAAGGCTTTTCAAAGACCATATCGCCCATAAAGGCCAGGCTGTAGATAAGTTGGTTTTGTGGAATTTCTATCCATGTACTTTGTTCGTTGGTCTGCATATCAAAACGATAGCTGTTGAACCGCCATTTTGTTTCCCCTTGTTTGAATTTAAAAGAGGTAAGGGGTATGGCAATCTCACAGACATAGTAGCCGTCATAGAGTTTGGTCTCGCCCTGCCATTTAACGTCCCAAGAAGTTATGAAGCCACTTGGTCCAGCACCTCCATTGGAGATTAGGGCCTCCCTGCGAACCCCGTAGGGGTTCATTCCAAAAAGAAATGCATTTGTGCCATCATTAAAGGTATCGAACAGCAAACTTATGTTATCATTCCCCCCAGCCCTGTAATCTCTTTCCAAAGAAGGGATTACATAATTATCACCTTCAGTATCCAGTTTAATCCCTATGAAAAGCGTGGTGGCATTGTACAGCATTTTAATGTCCGTTTGCTGCAAGGCAGGTACAGAATCTGATGGGAAGTATTGCTGAAATCCGTGGGCACTTTCTGCAATCCGCCAAGCAGGATCATCAAGAATCCCATCTATCATCAAGGGCTCTTCTGTATATTTTACAGTGAATTGCTTCGGACTGGTTTGGGCAAAAAATAGGAATGGAAATAGTAGTGTACTGAGTACAAAACGAAAATGAAACATTAGTTGAGCATAGTTGGTTCACAAATTTAAGATTTAGCTTCGTTAAAAAAATCCCAAAGTTTACTATAAGCCATTGCCGTTCAAAAAAGATGGTGAAAATTGGTGTCTATAAATTTTGTTAACTGATTTTATATCTTGTTCCCCTCTTTTGAAGCATTCATCAATCATGAAAAAAATCATCCTCCTTTTTGTATTGGTTCCCGTGCTTGCCTTTGGCAACTTTTGGGGAAAAACCGGACATCGTGTCACGGGGCATATTGCACAGAACTACCTGTCGGGCAAGGCCAAGAGAGCCTTGAACGATTTGTTGGAAGGCCACAGCCTTGCTTTTGTCTCAACCTATGCCGATGAAATAAAAGCAGATCGTAAATATTCCAAATATTCGGCTTGGCATTATGTCAATTATCCTTTGGGGATGAGATATGAGGATTCAGAAAAGAGTAAATATGGTGATATTATCACGGCCATTGAAGAGTGCAAACAGGTGATAAAGGACAAAAACAGAAGCAGGGAAGACCGGGTTTTTTACCTTAAAATGTTGGTTCATCTTATTGGCGACCTACATCAACCCATGCATGCCAGCAGGGCAGAGGATAAGGGCGGTAATGATATCCAGGTACAGTGGTTTGGCGAAGGCAGTAACTTGCACCGGGTTTGGGACAAGGATTTGATTGTTTCCTACGGAATGACCTATACGGAATTGGCCAACGAATTGAATCAGGTTTCCCAAAGGGAGCGTAAAAAAATACAGGAAGGAACCATTTATGATTGGGTAGATGAATCCCATAAAATTTGTGCAGAACTGTATGACTCCGTCGAGGTGGGTGAAAAATTGGGCTACCAATACACCTACCAATACAATGATTTGCTGTTTCAGCAATTGCAAAGAGGTGGATTGCGCTTGGCCAAGGTGCTGAACGACCTGTTTGCCTAACCAGCGGAACTTATTGCAATACAGTCTTTAATTGATTCCTGTATTCTGATGGGTTTTGGCCAGTAAACGCTTTGAACGATTTGTTGAAATGCGAAAAGTTGTTGAATCCACTCTCATAGCACACTTGCGTAATGCTCATGGGTTGCTCTGCCAAAAGTTTGGAGGCATGCACTAATCGGTACTCATTTACAAACTGCGTAAAGGTCTTGTTGGTGATTTTTTTGAAGTACCTACAAAAAGAAGGCACCGTCATACTCACCATATCCGCAATTTCATCCAAGCTGATATCTTCCTTAAAGTTGGTCTTTACATGGTTGAAGACAATATTGATACGGTCATTGTCCTTAACCTCGGTCTCCATGGAAAAACCTTCCCCGTTCAATACCTTGATTTCATCGGAAGTGGCCAATATGTTCAATATATTAAGGATGGACAGAAGCCGTTGAAAGTCGGTCTGGTACTCCAATATTTCCATTTTTTCCCCAACCTTTACCTTGGTCATGCCAGAAAAAGCAATTCCGCCCTTGGCGACTTCAAACAATTTTTGAATGTTTTTCATTTCTGGAATGTTGAAGAAATCACTTCCCAGAAAATCAGCTTTCATCTGAACCAGGGTCTCACTTTTGTTTCCTGTCAATTTATCGGTAAAGCCACAATGGGGCAGGTTGGAACCAATAAGAATAAGGTCACCGTTCCTAAAATAGGAGACATGGCTGCCTATTTGCCTCTTTCCGGAACCTCCGTTAATATAGACCAGCTCCAATTCGGGGTGGTAATGCCAGCCATTGTTCTTGTTCTCGTTGTTTTCATTGAACTTTTGATACGTGAACGAGTGTCCAAAACTAGGCGCAATTGCCTCAAAAGCAGGTTTTTGAATCATTTTTGCCATATTAAATTTGGTTATGTAAAGGTATAGTCATGTTATGTAGGTATTCTCTGCAAAATTAACTAAAAACTGTGTTATCTTAACCTTAATACAAAGTTAAGATATTACCTATGTTAATATAGCATATAAACTGGAAAAGATGGTGGTATTCCAGGCTACTGTTCCGCCATACATTTGTACTGTAATCTTAAAAAAACGAAATGTTATGAAGTCAGTAGTAAATTATCTAGTAGCAGGAGCATTCCTATTAGTATCAACAATAGGGTTTGCCAACGGACCAGCAAAGAGCGAAGTTGAAAAGAAATTGGTTAAAGTTGAACTTGATCCAGTTTTTGTAAAGAAAGGTGAAAAATTGATGATGAACCTTTTGAACATTTCCCAAGGAACTGTTCTTCTAAAGGTTTATGATAGCCAAGAAAGACTTGTTTACAGTGAGACAATCGATGGTGAACTAGTTGTAGAAAAAGCGTTCAACTTTGAAAGAGCCTTTGAAGACGAATATACCATAGTTATAGTTGATAAGTTCGGTACTTACAAGGAAACTATGGCAGTAAAATAGTTTGTTTAGTTAATTTTTATGTGCATTGGGGCCCTTTTTAGGGCCCTTTTTTTATAGAAATTTTTCCAACCGTTCCCTTTTCCCAAGTGGTAGAGCATCATTGTTAATGGCAAGTTTAAGATGGTCCGAGTTCTTATCCCTTGAAAAAAGTAAATGATAAAATTGTCGGGTGGTCAACGGACTTTTAGATTCTTCCACTAACTCCATTACATCACCCTTACTGACCCTTCCCACTTCCAAAACGCGGATATAGGTGCCGGGAAAACCATGGTCAATAAATTCCTTTAAAATGTTTTGTGTGCCAAATCGTATCCCCAGTTTGTAGCAAGGTTCCCTGGGCTGGGTAATCTGTACCAAGGCGGTTCCCAACCTGTAGATACTCCCAATCTTTATTTTGGACTCATCCAATCCTTCAACAGTTAAATTTTCCCCGAACATGCCCCAATTCCAGTCCAAATCCCGATATTTTTCTTTCCAATACGGGTAATGATCGGAAGAAAAAAGATAACACGCCTTAAAAATCCCGCCGTGCACCTTTCGGTCCGCAATGGTGTCCTTGGCCACAATTTCTGTTTCCAAGAGCAGTGGTTCTTCAACAGGATATTTGTAGATACCGGTTGTCGTCTGTTTGCCGTTCCAAACTATTGGGGTAGGGCGGCCTATGTTAGTGGAGATGACTTTCATGTTTTTCAATACATTACATATGAGTATGCCCAATACATTAATCCAAATTGCAATGGAATTCTAAGGATAAGAATCCATTTGGGAATTCCGGCCGAAGCTTTTTCACCCGAGAGCATATAAAAATGAACCAGCAAGAAAACAATCAGCATTAAGATGATTCCGTAGATGCTATAGTCCCTTATTTTTTTAAAACCTAACCCAATTCCCAGCACAATTTCAGCAGCACCGCTCAAAAACACCAAAAATTTGGGATTGGGGAGATAACGGGGCATTATCCGCAAGTACATCCTTGGAAATAAAAAGTGGGCCATGCCTGCAACCACGTACATTCCGGCCATTAGATACAGATGCCAAGGGTTTTCCATGGACTAAAAATAAGAAAAAGGATGCCCAAATGGAGATAAATGTCAGTTCGAGCGGAGTCGAGAACCCTTTTTTGGAGTATTGCATCTCGACTCCGCTCGATGTGACATGTTTTGAGATTTTATTTGATCATCTCATAGCTTCGGGAAATGAACTTGGTAAGTTCCTCACCTTTCAGCAACCCTTTTGACAATCGCGCCAAATCCAAGGATTGATTGATCAAACGTTCCCGTTTTTTGGCCGTTTTGGTGTTCAAAATCTCGCTTACCAACTCGTGGTTGGTGTTTACGATCAGATTGTACATATCCGGCATATTGCCCATGCCGAACATACCACCGCCTCCGGTTCGTTGCATTTCTTTCATCCTTCGCATAAATTCAGGCTCTGTGATGATAAAGGGCGATGCACTGCTTTCCATGGCTTCCATTTGGATGGTGTAGCCTTTGTCTTTGACCACTTCTTCAATTTCACCTTTGAGCTTTTCCTTTTCCTCATCGGAAAGTTTGGAAATGGCCGTATCCTCTTTTTTGATGAGGTTGTCAATATGGTCGGCATCAACCCGAACAAAGGACAACTTCTCTTTGGAGGTCTCCAGTTTTTGGAGCAGATGGGGTACAATGGGAGAATCCATTAGCAAAACCTCATAACCTTTGGCTTTGGCTGCCTCAATATAGCTGTGCTGTGCTTCTTTGTCCGAAGCATACAACACCACCAATTTGTCATCCTTGTCGGTTTGGTTGTCCTTGATTTTGGCTTCCAGTTCCTCAAAAGTGTAGAATGCGCCGTCAACGGTTGGGTACAAAGCAAATTTTTCTGCCTTTTCAAAGAACTTGTCTTCGGAAAGCATACCGTATTCAATCACCACTTTGATGTCGTTCCACTTTTGTTCAAAGTCTTCCCTATTGTTTTTGAACAAAGAACTCAACTTATCGGCCACTTTTCGGGTGATATAGGATGAAATCTTTTTCACGGCACCATCTGCCTGAAGATAGGATCGTGAAACATTCAACGGAATGTCAGGAGAATCGATGACCCCGCGCAACATGGTCAGGAATTCTGGAACGATGCCCTCTACGTTGTCTGTAACAAATACCTGGTTTTGGTATAGCTGGATTCTATCCTTTTGAATGTTAAGGTCGTTGGTCAACTTTGGGAAATACAGAATCCCCGTTAAGTTAAAAGGATAGTCCACGTTGAGGTGGATGTGGAACAACGGTTCCTCAAACTGCATGGGATACAGTTCCCGGTAAAATTGTTTGTAATCTTCTTCCTTTAAATCGGTGGGCTGTTTGGTCCAAGCCGGGTTGGGGTTGTTGATGATGTCATCAACCTCCTTGGTCGGTGCCGGGTCATCTTCTTTGGCATCCTCTGGCTTTGGAAGGGTCTCCGTGCGGGTTCCGAACTTGATGGGTATGGGCATGAACTTGTTGTATTTTTTCAACAACTCACGAATTTTGGTATCTTCCAAGAACTCGGTGGAATCCTCTGCAATGTGAAGAATGATTTCGGTACCCCTATCTTTTTTCTTTGCTTCTTTTATGGTGAACTCTGGAGATCCATCGCAGGTCCAGTGCACCGCAGGTTCATCCTTAAAACTTTTGGTGATGATTTCTACTTTGCCGGCCACCATAAAGGCAGAGTAGAATCCAAGGCCAAAATGGCCAATAATTCCGGCATCTTTTCCGGCATCCTTGTATTTGTCCAAAAACTCCTCTGCACCGGAAAAAGCTACTTCATTGATGTACTTTTTCACTTCCTCTTCCGTCATTCCAATGCCTTGGTCAATAATATGGATGCGCTTTTTGTCCTTGTCAACCTTCACCTCAATAATGGGGTTTCCATATTCCACTTTGGCCTCGCCAATGGAAGTAAGGTGCTTTAGTTTTAGGGTTGCATCTGTAGCATTTGATATCAATTCCCTCAAAAATATTTCATGATCACTGTACAAAAACTTCTTGATCAAGGGAAAAATGTTCTCTACTGAAACATTGATTTTACCTGTTGCCATGGTGTATGTAATTTTTTATATCCTATGGACAAAAAAAATACCATAATCATGAAGCTGACAAACTGGCACAGCTTATTGATTTTAACATTGTAATATGAACTTTAACATAGTTTTGTTTATTCTTTTTATCATAATGATAAACAAAATTTGTATCTTTACATCGTTATAGGAGAAATTGCTATGAAATAGTACAACACTATAACAAGTTTGTTTATTTATTGGTTAGGTTGTTGAAAATGCACTTTCGCCTGAAAGTGCATTTTCTTTTAAAACGTATATTGCATAGAGTTGGCACAGAACGCTTTATTTTGTTAATAAATATGCAGTTCCTTGGATATATTTTTTACTTTTCCCTCCAAAAACAGATTGTTTTTTCAATAATTAGTATTTAATCGAGAAATAATGTATAACTCAAGAATATCAGGTTTAGGATTTTACGTCCCTGAAAATGTGGTCACCAACGATGACTTGTCCAAAGTAATGGACACCAATGATGAATGGATCCAGGAGCGTACGGGAATCAAAGAACGACGCCATGTGATAAAAGGTACGGATACCACCACCAGCATGGGGGTAAAAGCGGCTCAAAAAGCCATAGAGCGAGCTGGTATTGATAAAAATGAGATTGATTTCATTGTTTTTGCCACCCTAAGTCCAGATTATTATTTTCCTGGCCCTGGTGTTCTGGTGCAACGCGATTTGGGTATTAAAACTGTAGGGGCATTGGACATTCGCAATCAATGTTCCGGTTTTGTCTATGGAATTTCAGTTGCCGATCAGTATATTAAAAGTGGTATGTACAAAAATGTACTTGTGATTGGTTCGGAATTGCATTCCCATGGGTTGGACATGACCACCAGAGGTAGAGGTGTATCGGTTATTTTTGGAGATGGTGCTGGAGCCGCAGTTTTGACCCGGGAGGAAGATACTTCCAAGGGGATTTTATCTACCCACTTGCACTCCGAAGGGCAACATGCAGAAGAACTTTCCCTGATTGCCCCAGGAATGGGAAAAAGATGGGTGAACGACATTATTGCCGATGTAGATTCTGGCAAAGAAGATACTTCCTATTTCCCGTATATGAACGGACAGTTTGTGTTCAAAAATGCCGTGGTCCGTTTCAGTGAGGTGATCATGGAAGGATTACAGGCCAACAATTTGGGCCCGCAGGACATTGATATGTTGATTCCCCATCAGGCCAATTTGCGCATCTCCCAATTCATTCAGAAGAAATTTGGGCTGTCCGATGATCAGGTGTTCAATAACATCATGAATTATGGAAACACCACCGCAGCATCCATACCCATTGCCCTTACCGAAGCGTGGGAGCAAGGCAAGATCAAAGAAGGCGATTTGGTGGTTCTCGCTGCTTTTGGAAGTGGTTTTACCTGGGGCAGTGTCATTATTAGGTGGTAACCCAAAGAAAGAAATAAACAAAGCCCCGATCCTTTAAAAGATCGGGGCTTTTTATTGATACAACCGCCTACTTACCAACCAACACTTCGGCAAGAAGTATCAATTTGCCCTTATAAGATGCCGCCACCGGTATCTTTGGTTCGGTCATCCCTGTTTTTACGTTGCTTGGCGCGGTTTTTTCCACTTCCAAAACGGTAGGAAAGCCCTACGTAGACATTATTGCTCTCCCAGTTAAAGCCCCCCGCTTGTTCATACGGTTGGTCCGCTTTGAAGGCAAATCGCATGGTGTTGAAAATATCGTTGTAATTAAAACTAATGGTCCCCTTGCCTTCGGCAAAGCTGTAGCGCGCTCCCATGTTCACAAAATACATGGGCTCGGCATTGAACTGAATGGTACGGTTTTTACCTCTATAAAACCCAAATGCCTGAAGCGTCAATTGCTTGGTCACGGTAAAACTATTGTTCATACGTAGGTTCCATGCCGTGTTGTCCACTTGAACGTTTTGCTCAATAATATCGTCCTCGGTTGGATTAGGCGTATTTCCAGGTACGCTTTCCGTGATACCTCGGTTGGTCTGCGAGAAAATATCAAAACTTCCGTTAATGTTCCACCATTTTGTCGGGCGGTAGTTGCTGGAGAGTTCAAAACCATAGGCTGAGGTCTTGGCAAAGTTGTCATACGTCAATATGATCTTATTGAAATCCAATCGGTCTATATACACCGCCCGGTTGATCTCATCCTTGATGCTCCTATAAAAAACGCCTCCTGTAATGCTTCCGTTTTTAATCCGGCGGGTATAATTGGCTTCGTAGGAATTGGTGAACTGGGGCACCAAATTTGGATTTCCGAAGGAAGATATCAACGGAGTGGCAAATTCCCGGATAGGATTTACCTGCTCAAGCCCCGGTCTGTCCACACGTCTGCTATAGCTTACCTGCAATTGATTTTTCTCATTAGGATTGTAGGTAACAAAGGCTGATGGATAGACTTCGGTATACTTATCGGTAAAAGACCGAACGCTGTTGGTGTCCGCGGTAACTTCAACATCCTCTACACGAACCCCCATTTGATAGGACCATTTTTTGTAGGACTGGCTAAAGGTGGCGTAGGCCGAATAAATGTCCATGCCATACACAAAATTGGTGTTTGGCGTGGGTACCAGATTGCCATTGGAATTGAAGGAAAACCCGGTGGATGCATAATCAACATCGGTTTCAAAATTCCGGGATTCAATACCGATTTCCAATTTTGAAATGCTGTCCAAGGGGTTCACATAGTCCAAATTGGCAATGGTCTGGGTACGCTCCGTATCCACAAAATCCATATAATTTGGGTAAAGGCTTGCCCCAACCGACCTAAAATTGGCATCCTGGCCACTTTCAAATCGGTTATGGTCCACTTCCAATTCTATGTTGTGACCTTCTTTATTGAAGTCCAGTTTATAGTCAAAATTGTACTGTTCGCTACGGTTGTCGGAGATGTCATCAAAAAATTGGGTCACATTCCGTGATGGATCCGTATTGTAGGTCACTTGGGTGGTGCCATCACCAGTTCCATCAAAAATGTTTTGGTTGGTGAACACGGAAATGGTGTTTTTGTCATTTAGGTAAAAATCCACGCCCAATTTATAGAGGTGTGATTTGTTGTTGTTGAAAAAGTCAAACTTCTGCAATGAGTTTTCATCGGTCCTAAAAATGGTGCCGTCGTTCACATATTTGCCTATGTTGTTGCCATAGTTTCCATAAAAATTGAATTTCCCATTACGGTAGTTCAGGTCGATGGAGCTATTGAACTTGGCCTCGATGCCCTTGGTCAGTCCAAGGTTCACGTTCCCGTTGAAACCGATATTGGCATTTTTGTGCAACACAATATTGATGATGCCACTCATACCCTCGGGATTGTACTTGGCAGAAGGATTGGTAATAAGTTCAATGGATTTTATGGAGGTTGAGGGAATTTGGCGGAGCAATTGAGCCACTGGAACGTTGGAAAGCTTTCCATCTACCATGACCCGTACATTTGAATTTCCGCGAAGGGTTATATCCCCGGTTTGTGAATCCACGTTTACCGAAGGGATATTGTTCATAATATCGGAAGCAGTTGCCCCGGCCGTGGTAAGGTCCTTACCTACATTAATGACCTTCCGGTCCACACGCTGCTCAATGGTGGTGCGCTCGGCCACCACTTCCACTTCGTCCAGTTCCCGGGTTTCCTCTTCCAAGGTGATGGTCCCCAAATCTACATTTCTGTTGTTTTTGGAAATGATCAGTTCTTGTGAATAGGTCTTGTAGCCAATGAATTGGACTTCCAAGACAAAAGTACCATCGGGCAGTTTTTTGATTTCAAAACTACCATCGTCCTCGGTAATCCCCCCTGTGATGGTCTCGGTACCATTTTCAGATTTAATGACAATGGCCGCATAGGCAACGGGCTGTTGCAAAGCATTGTCCACCACTGTACCGGAAATGGAACCCAAAGCGGTTTCTGGGTCATTGCTGTTTGAATAATTTGATTGAATGCCGCACAAAGCCAGTGCAACAAATAAGAATAGCTTCTTCATGAGTTGTCCGTTTTTTAATTTGATTGATGATGATACCTACAAGACGTACATTTGGAAGAAATGTTACAGGCCAAACTTATTTTAACATTTATAGAGTCACGGTAAGGTTAGGCCATGAAAGTGAACAAATAGAGTGTGGGGAAGAAAAAAGAAACCCAGGCATCTTGGATACCAGGGTTTTACATTGATAAGCTATACTAAACACTAACCATTAACTATAAAAAATACAGTCTTACCAATGAATAATATTATATAGACAATAGACGTCTTTTTTTTAAAATAGTTACAATCTTTGAACCAGTTTAACACATAAATTAACAAATGAAAACAACACTTGTTTTTGGGGCTTCCTCAAACCCGGCGAGATACAGTAATTTAGCAATTCGTAGATTGGTTGAAAACGGTGTGGAGACAACCGCGTTCGGAGTAAGTGGGGGAACTGTATCTGGAGTGCAAATTAAAGACAACTTGGCTGAATTTCAAAATATTAACACCATAACGTTATACCTCAATCCAAAAAATCAAAAAGAATACTACCAAAAAATCATCGATCTTAAGCCCAAAAGGGTCATTTTTAACCCGGGCACAGAAAATCCAGAGTTCTACGAACTTCTCAAAAATGCTGGAATAGAGGTTGAAGTGGCCTGTACGTTGGTCCTTTTGGCTACGGGGCAGTATTAGTGTCCGAAGTTATTTTTCCTTTCCGTATCAACCACAGCCCAAAAAAGGTCAATAATCCGTTCAAAGGCAAAAGTTCGTACCCCATAACATAACCGCCCAGGTAGGAGGCTGGTATTTTGGCCACAAGAACAATGATGGCCACCGAAAGCACGGAAACCACCCAAACATAGCGGTCCCTGATTTTATAGTTGGTTAAAATGCCAAAGGCAAATAGTCCCAATAAGGGGCCGTAGGTGTATCCAGCAACCGTCAAGAGGCTATCAATGACATTGCTGCTCAAAATATATTTAAAGGCTATGATGACCACTATCAACATAACGCTCATGACCACATGGGTCTTTTTTCTGATTTTTTTCTGCTCCGCATCACTTTTCTTTTCAACATCCAAGAAGTCCACGCAAAAAGAAGTGGTCAACGAGGTCAGGGCGCTATCCGCACTGCTATAAGCCGCCGCAATAAGGCCCAACATAAAAGTGACGGCCAAGGTAAGCCCCAGACCGCCGTTCAGCGCAATTTCGGGAAACAGCAAATCGGTTTTTGGAGTGCCGTCCATCAAGGGCATGGATATGCCGTTGCGTTTGGCGTAAATGAACAGCAATGCACCCAACAACATAAACATAAAAGTGACCCCCACCAGCACAAAACTGAAGGAGACCATATTCTTTTGGGCATCTTTTAACGATTTGCAGGTAAGGTTTTTTTGCATCATATCCTGATCGAGCCCTGTCATACAAATGGTCACGAACATGCCCCCCACAAAAGATTTTATAAAATAATTTCGATCCAAAAAGCTTTCGGTGTTCAGAAACGAATTGTAGTCCTTGAATTCATCCGAGGCCAAAAATTCACCAAAGCTCCAGCCCAATTCTTGGTTGATGAGTACAATGGATAAAATAACAGCAACGATCATAAAGAGAGTTTGCAGGGTATCCGTCCAAACAATGGTCTTGATCCCTCCGCGGTTGGTATAGATCCAAATCAGCAAAATGGAAATGACCACAGTAAACTCAAAACGTACCCCTAAATCATCAAAAACAAACTGTTGCAGCACAATGGCCACCAAATACAACCGAAAAGCAGCACCCAATACCCGGGACAGGAAAAAGAAAAAGGCCCCTGTCTTGTGACTGGTGCTCCCAAAACGATCTAAAAGGTATTCATAAATAGAGGTAAGGTTCAACCTATAATATAAAGGCAACAACACAAAAGCGACCACCATGTAGCCAAAAAGGTACCCGATCACCACCTGCATATAATTGAACTGGGTATCCTCTACCCAGCCCGGAACGGAAATAAAGGTAACCCCAGAAAGCGAGGCCCCCACCATGCCAAAAGCAACCACATACCAGGGCGATTGCTTCCCGGCTTTAAAAAAATCTATGTTGGAATCGTTTTTTCCCGTAAAATAGGAGATGAGAATCAGTACCAAGAAATACCCACCAATGAGTAGGAGAATTTGCGTCGCCGACATAAATGTAATTTGATTTGCAAAGTACGAAAGTAAATTGGTAAGTGTAAAATCGTAATTTTGTGGGAGAATCGAGGATATGGAATTTTCATCAAAGCTTTTGGAAAATGCCGTTTATGAAATGTCGCAATTGCCGGGTATTGGCAAGCGCACGGCCCTACGGTTGGTGCTGCACCTTTTGAAGCAGCCCGAAGAAAGGACCCAACTGTTGTCCAATGCGTTGACGAGGCTCAAGACCGAAGTCAATTTTTGCAAAACCTGCAACAATATTTCAGATACGGAGCTGTGCGAGATATGCGCCAATCCAAAACGGGATGAAAGCTTGGTATGCGTGGTGGAGGACATCCGGGACGTTATGGCCATTGAGAACACCTCGCAATATAATGGACTGTACCATGTTTTGGGCGGTAAAATATCACCCATGGAAGGCGTGGGTCCGCAGGATTTGAACATTGCATCATTGGTAAATCGCGTGAAGGAAGGGACTGTAAAAGAGCTTATTTTGGCCTTGAGCTCCACGATGGAAGGCGATACCACCAATTTTTATATTTATCGGCAATTGGAAGGGCAAGAAATTACCACCTCTACGATTGCCCGTGGAATTTCGGTGGGGGATGAACTGGAATATGCAGATGAAGTCACCTTGGGCAGGAGTATTTTGAACCGGGTTCCTTTTGAAAGTTCCATGAAGGCCAATTAATTGACTGTTAAATAATGAACATAAATCAATAATAAGTCGATTTCTTTAGTATTTTTGCAAAACAAAAGTCGATATTATATCGTTAACTAAGAATATGTCAAAATTCGAATTGAAATTACCGCAAATGGGAGAAAGTGTCGCCGAAGCCACCTTGACCAGCTGGTTGAAGGAAGTAGGTGATACCATTGAGTTGGATGAGGCCGTTTTTGAAATAGCCACGGACAAAGTAGATTCTGAGGTGCCCAGTGAGGTGGATGGTGTATTGTTGGAAAAACGATTTGATGTCGATGATGTCATAAAAGTTGGTGAGGTGGTCGCCATTATCCAGATTGAAGGCGATGTTGATACCGCTTCAAACGGGACCGATTCTGTTGATGAGATGGAAGACGTAGAGGAAGAGCCGGTTATGACCTTGGAAAGCAAAATGGCCCAAGTAAAGGAATCCGTATCGGCACCTGCACAGGATTTCTCAAGTTCAGAACGATTTTACTCCCCATTGGTCAAAAACATTGCCAAGGAAGAAGGCGTTTCCATGGACGAATTGGAAGCCATTGTGGGAACCGGTTTGGAAGGCAGGGTTACCAAAAACGATATTATGGCATTTTTGGAGCAGCGTTCCAACAACGGAAGTGAACCTGCCAAACCAGCTAAAGCACCAGCCCCAGAAGAAAAAGCATCGGAGTCGGAGGTTCCTGAGCCCAAAATACAAAAAGAAGCTGCGGAGAAACCCAAATCCGCTCCTGTTCAAGTTGGGAAAGAAGATGAGGTAATTCCGTTGACCCGCATGGGCAAACTCATAGCTCATCACATGATAGAAAGTGTGTCCACATCGGCCCATGTACAGAGTTTTGTTGAAGTGGATGTGACCAATGTGGTGAACTGGAGAAACAAAGTAAAAAAGGCATTTGAAGAGCGGGAAGGTGAAAAACTCACGTTTACCCCAATTTTTATGGAAGCCGTTGCCATGGCCTTGAAAAAATACCCCATGATGAACATTTCATTGGATGGGGACAAGGTCATTAAAAAGAAGCATATCAATTTGGGAATGGCGGCCGCCCTCCCTGATGGGAATCTCATCGTACCGGTCATCAAAAATGCCGACCAATTGAATTTGGTGGGTATGGCAAAAACTGTGAACGATTTGGCCAGTAGGGCCAGAAACAACCAATTAAAACCCGAAGAGGTCAAGGATGGTACCTACACCGTGACCAATGTTGGTTCCTTTGGAAGTGTTTTTGGAACGCCCATCATCAATCAGCCCCAAGTAGGCATCTTGGCCTTGGGGGCCATCCGAAAAATGCCTTCCGTCATAGAAACGGACCAAGGGGAGTACATTGGCATCCGAAGCAAAATGTTCCTTTCCCACAGTTATGACCACAGGGTGGTCAACGGTGCATTGGGCGGAATGTTCGTGAAAGCCGTGGCTGATTACTTGGAAGCCTGGGACATGAACCGGGAAATTTAACAGAAAATAGCATATTCCTATTACAATCCTTAATTTAGACCGATGAAGCCTTGATTCATCGTTTAAAATCCCCACATGGAATTACAATTGACCAAACCGATTTGTTTTTTTGATTTGGAGACCACGGGAACCAACGTGGTAAAAGATAGAATCGTCGAGATTTCCATATTAAAGGTGTATCCCAATGGCAATAAAGAGAGCCGCACCTGGCTGGTGAATCCCGAAATGCCCATTCCACCGGAATCTGAAGCCATCCATGGTATATCCGATGAGAAAGTGGCCAACGAGCCCACCTTTAAACAGCTGTCAAAGGAAATCTATAAAATGATCAAGGACAGTGATTTGGCCGGATTCAATTCCGATAGGTTCGACATTCCCCTTTTGGTGGAGGAAATGCTACGGGCCGATGTGGATTTTGACATGAAGAACATGGTGTCCGTAGATGTACAGACCATCTTCCATAAAATGGAAAAACGTACCCTGGAAGCTGCCTATCAATTTTATTGCGATAAAAGTTTGGATGATGCCCATAGTGCCGAGGCCGATACTTTGGCCACTTATGAGGTGCTTTTGGCCCAGTTGGATAGGTATCCAGAGCTGGAAAATAACGTTAAGAAACTATCCGAGTTCACCACAAGAAAACAATCCTTGGATTTTGCCGGATTTATTGGGATTGATGAAAATGATCAGCCTATTTTTGCCTTCGGAAAGCACAAGGGAAAAACGGTGGACGAGATTATGGAAACGGAACCCGGCTATTTTGGCTGGATTTTGAATGCTGATTTTCCATTGTACACCAAAAAAGTACTCACCCAGATCAAGTTGAGCAAACTCAACAACAAGTTGTCCTAAAATAATTGAGAACCCTATGAAATTGATATGCATAGGCAGAAACTATGCTGCCCATATTGATGAGTTGAAAAACGAACGCCCGGAGGAACCGGTGGTCTTCATCAAACCAGATTCGGCCATTTTGCCCAAGGAACAGGATTTTTACATTCCGGAATTTTCCGATGATGTGCACTATGAAGTTGAGGTTTTGGTAAAAATCAAAAAAGTGGGCAAGCACATTTCAAAACAGTTTGCGCACAAATATTACGATGAGATTGGGCTGGGGATTGATTTTACCGCTAGGGACCTTCAATCAAAACTCAAGGCAAAAGGACTCCCATGGGAAAAAGCAAAGGGTTTTGATGGTGCCGCCGTTATCGGTACATGGGTTTCCAAGGATAAGTTTAAAAATATTGACGAAATAAATTTTTCATTGCATAAAAATGGGGAAAAGGTACAGGAAGGAAACACTGCCTTGATGTTGTGGAAGATAGATGAACTCATCGCCCATGTTTCCACTTATTTTATGTTGAAAAAAGGAGATATACTCTTCACGGGCACGCCTGCTGGTGTTGGTAAAGTAAGTCCAAATGACTACCTTTCAGGTGTGCTTGAAGGAGAGCAGCTATTTGAAATTAATGTAAGATAATGATTTACAGCCTCGATAAGATACACGAAATGGCGGAAGGTGACGAGGATTTCGTAACCTCTGTAGTTTCGGTCTTTCTGGAAGAAGTTCCCGTGGACTTGGATGGTCTGGAGAAAGCCATTGCAGAAAGAGATTATGAAAATGTGTACAAATTGGCACACAAGATTAAACCCAATGTGGATATTTTGGGTATGGAGCAGACCCGGGCCAGGGCACTTGAGATTGAGACCATGGGTAAAAATACGGCCAGTATTGAAGAGATTGAGGAGAAATTCCCAATGCTTAAAAAAGATGTGCTTCAAGTAGTGGCCGAATTGAAAAAAGACTTCGATTTATAAATGCAAGCCGAAATCATCACCATTGGGGATGAAATTCTCATTGGGCAGATAGTGGATTCCAATTCTGCTTTTATTGCCAAGGAACTCAACAAAATTGGCGTTTCCGTGTATCAGATCACTTCGGTGCAAGATGATAGGGACCATATTTTGGACGCACTGGAAGTAGCCAGCAAACGCTCGTCCGTGGTCATCATCACCGGTGGGCTTGGGCCAACCAAGGATGATGTTACCAAGCATACCCTTTGTGATTTCTTTGGCGATGAACTCGTTCAAGATGAGAAGGTGCTCAACCACATTGAAGAACTTTTCAAAAAATACATCAGTACCCCCATTTCAGACTTAAATCGGCAGCAGGCACTGGTGCCCACCAAAGCCAAGGTATTGCACAACGCTTTTGGTACGGCACCGGGACTCTGGATGAAAAAGGGCAATACGGCCTTTGTTTCGCTTCCTGGAGTGCCTTATGAGATGAAAAACCTCATGACCCGTTCCGTTTTGCCCAAAATAGTGGAGGAATACGAGCGACCCTATATCCTCCACAAGACCATTATGACCTACGGCCTTGGCGAGAGTGCCATTGCCAACAAGATTGAGGATTGGGAAAACAACCTCCCCAGTTTCATCAAATTTGCCTATTTGCCCAATTTGGGCAGGGTTCGGCTTCGGCTTTCGGCAAGGGGAACCGACAGGGGTTTTTTGATGGCCGCCATTTCCTATGAGGTAAAAAAACTCTATCCCATTATTGGTGATATCATTGTTGGGGAAGAGGAGGATGAGTCCATAGAATACCAAATTGGCAAGTTGCTCACCAAAAAACACCTCACCTTGGCCACGGCGGAGAGCTTTACCGGAGGTAAAATTGCGGAACACATTACTTCCATAGCCGGGGCTTCCAATTATTTTAAAGGGAGTGTGGTCAGCTATGCCACGGAAATGAAGGTGAAATTGTTGAACGTTCCAGAAGAACTGATTCAAAAGCATTCTGTGGTGAGTGAAGAAGTGGCCATGGCCATGGCCAAAAACGTTAAAAGCATCATGGATACCGACTTTGCCATTGCCACCACGGGCAATGCCGGCCCCAGCAAAGGCGACTCAGATGCTGATGTTGGAACGGTTTATATTGCGATAAGCACTCCAGAGCATACTTTTGCACAACAATTCAATATGGGAAACCTTCGGGAAAGGGTGGTGGAGAAGTCTGTGAACAAGGCATTTGAGCTGCTTTGGAAAGAAATTTTAAAATTCTGAAAAAGAATTTTGTACGTCCCAGCAAAATGGTATAAATTTGCAGCCTCAATAAAATCACTCAAATAGTTAGGGAGATGTCCAAAATTTGTGAAGTTACAGGAAAAAAGGTGATGTTTGGAAACAATGTTTCCTTCTCCATCAATAAGACCAAAAGGAGATTTGATGTAAATGTTTCCAAAAAGAGATTTTACATTCCAGAAGAAGATCGTTGGGTGACCTTGAATGTTTCATCAAGGGGATTGAAGATCATCAACAAAAAAGGAATCTCTGCTGTATTGAAGGAAATCAATTCCAAAAAGTAAGTAGTCTAAGCGTTTAAGTACAATACAATGGCAAAGAAAGGAAATAGGGTTCAGGTAATTTTGGAATGCACAGAGCATAAGGAATCTGGCCAACCAGGTACTTCCAGGTACATTACCACCAAGAATAAAAAGAACACGCCAGATAGGTTGGAGATCAAAAAATACAATCCTATCCTTAAGCGTATGACCGTTCATAAAGAAATTAAGTAATAGTCTTTACTACGTAAAGCATAGAAAAACATTAAGCCATGGCAAAGAAAACAGTAGCAACACTTCAATCATCTTCAAAAAGATTGACCAAGGCCATTAAAATGGTAAAATCTCCAAAAACGGGAGCATACACCTTTGTAGAATCCGTTATGACACCGGAAATGGTCAACGATTGGTTGAACAAGCAATAGGGTTTGACCCATACAAAATATTGAAAGCCACTTTTTTAAGTGGCTTTTTTATTTTTGCCAAAATAGCCTGTCCGCATCGAAGTGGCCTTTGCACCATTGATTTTGTGTTCAAAAAACTCCCCGTACTTTCCTATCTTTGACCATTGGTTAAGAAAATAAAATGAGTTTATTCAAGAATATATTTTCAAAGGACAAAAAAGAAACTTTGGACAAGGGATTGGAAAAATCCAAGACCAGCTTTTTTGGTAAGTTGGGCAAGGCCGTGGCCGGAAAGTCCAAAGTGGATGATGAGGTGCTGGACAACCTTGAAGAGGTGTTGGTAACCTCCGATGTAGGCGTAAATACCACCTTAAAGATTATCGATAGAATTGAGGAACGGGTTTCCCGTGACAAATACATGGGTACCGATGAACTCAATGCCATTCTGCGGGAAGAGATTGCCGGACTCCTTTCGGAGACCCATGTGGGTGAGGACACCGAATTTTCCGTTCCAAAAGATAAAAAACCGTATGTGATTATGGTAGTCGGTGTTAATGGGGTGGGGAAGACCACGACCATTGGCAAGTTGGCACATCAGTTCAAAAAACAGGGATTAAAAGTGGTTTTGGGTGCTGCCGATACCTTTCGGGCCGCTGCCATTGACCAACTACAGGTTTGGGCGGATCGGGTTCAAGTGCCCATCATCAAACAAAAAATGGGAAGTGACCCAGCTTCCGTGGCGTTTGATACCCTAAATTCTGCCGTGGCGGAAAATGCCGATGTGGTTTTGGTGGATACCGCTGGTCGATTGCACAATAAGGTCAATCTGATGAACGAACTTTCCAAAGTAAAGCGGGTCATGCAAAAAGTGGTCCCTGATGCGCCCCACGATGTGCTTTTGGTATTGGATGGCTCCACAGGACAAAATGCCTTTGAACAGGCCAAGGAATTCACAAAAGCCACTGAAGTGACCAGTTTGGCCGTGACGAAATTGGACGGGACCGCCAAAGGTGGGGTGGTCATCGGTATCTCGGACCAATTTCAGATTCCTGTAAAATATATTGGTGTGGGTGAAGGTATTGATGACCTTCAGGTCTTTAACAAATATGAGTTTGTGGATTCGTTTTTTAAATATGAATAAAACTTTGTATCGTTGTGTTTGATTGAAAAATCTCACAAACTTAGCCATGCTAAAAAACCTCTTCGTTTACGCGTTTCTTCTTTTACTTTTTTCTTGTAGTTCAGAAAGCGAAATTCCAAGTTCGGAAAACCAGATTACCTCTTTTAAGATAAAAAATGGAAACTCCAATTATGAAGCATCCATAACTTCAAATTCAATTTCTGGGGCTTTGCCCAAGGAGTTCACCTTGGAAGAGGTTGATTTGGAAGTTGAAATTTCGAAAGGAGCTTCCATCAACCCAGACCCACTCACCATTACTTCATTGATAGACCCTGTTACCTTTACAGTTACTGCGCAAGACGGTAGTGTTAGAGAATACATTGTTGATGTATCGATAGAATTGTCTTCGGAAAGTTCCATTACATCCGTTACTATAATCTATGACTATGGTACTATTCCAGTGTATGAGAATGGGGAGAGCATATTCTCTAGACGAATACCTGCCTTTATTCAACTTGACAATGTGGAACTGGATGTTCAGATATCTTCGTATGCTACCATCGACCCTCTTCCCGAAGAAGTAACAGATTTCAGTAGCCCAGTGATTTTTACCGTGACAGCGGAAAATGGGAATGAAACCTCATACCAAGTCAGTTTTGAAACAATGGATATTGATTTTGAGATTAGCTGTACGGAATCTAATGCCAGCAAATGGTTTGGAGGTGATGACAGGGATGATCCAGACCTCGATTACGGTCCTTTCGATAGAAATGTAGGTACGGGGCAAACTTTGGTATTGGCTGAGGACTTATACCCAGAATCCTTTGGTGTTGTTTTTGCTGATGGCTTTATATCAACTCTAAGTGAAAAGTATTATGATCAAGAATTGGAACTGCGGCTTGATATCCGGGATGGGACAGGATTGATTTTGGGAACCGCTACTGGTATAATACCCTCCACGTATAGAGGTGGATGGGTATATTTTGATTTATCGCCACTAGAGGTTTTTCTTGAGGCGAATAAATCCTATGTTTTTACATGGTATCTGCTTAACGGAGGTGAAATTGGGGTAAATACCTCTTCCATGGGATATATTGGTGATTCTGGTGAGGAAACATGTAATGCGATAGGGTTTTCTGGCCAATCCAATATTTCAAAGTTTACTACCTTACAGATGTGGAATACGTGGTTTGAACATCAATGGCATTTCAATTACAGCTTATCAGGTAAACGATAAATTCGAGTTGCCAATGGAGTGATGTATAAGTTTTCAACGATTTCGCATAACCGTCAGTTGTAGTTATACATTGCTGAACGCTGGCATTTTATTCAAATTCTTGATTTATAAGTTTTGATGATTATTAATTGCTTTTTAGCTTTTCGGCTACCTCATCATAATATTCTTGTGTTACTACTTGGGTCCAAATAGTTGGTTGTTCACCACTATATAAAGCCAAATAAGTTACATCGCTATACTTGGTTGAGGAATGCCAGTGTTCGATATCTTTCTCACATTTAATAATATCCCCTTTTCTCAAGATTACAGCTTCGTTTCCTTTCTCCTGATAATAAGCTTCTCCATCGACAATTATTAAAACTTGTGCAGAGCTATGTTTATGCCAATCCAAGGTTGAGTTGGCTTTAAAGGTTGCTTTGGTAATATTATACCCTAATTCTTTGTCATCATGAATAATGGCATTCAACCATGCCTCTCCTATATAGTGAGTATTTGGAGCTTTATTACCCTCCGTTAGGTAAGAGGATACGTTGTATTCAGAATTTTGGGACAATGCAGGTGCAGAAACTAAAATTAACAGTAAGAAAATTGATTTTTTCATTTTATTTTTCTTTAAAGTTATTAATTTTTGTTCGGTATTTTATGCTTGCGTACAACGTGTTTGTATAAATGTAAAATACGTTTATATATTCCCAAAATGGAATATAATCCATGTAAATGTCCATATTTTGTTTTTTGAACAATCCTTTTTAAGGCTGCAATGAATAATATATTCCCATAAATCCATCGAATGCCCTGCCTTATTGTATTTTTGCAGACCATTTATAGCAACTATGCGGACAAAATCACTGAAGAAGAACAAAATCAATGTGGTGACCTTGGGTTGTAGCAAAAATGTCTACGACTCCGAAGTGTTGATGGGGCAATTGCGTGCCAACAACAAAGAAGTGGTCCATGAGGAGGAGGGCAATGTGGTAGTGATCAATACCTGCGGTTTTATCGCCAATGCCAAGGAAGAAAGCGTGAACACCATTTTGGAATATGTGCAAAAGAAGGAAGCAGGCGAAGTGGACAAGGTTTTTGTGACCGGATGTCTCAGTGAACGCTATAAACCCGACCTGCAACAGGAAATTCCCAATGTGGACGAATATTTTGGCACCAGTGACTTGCCCAATCTCTTGAAAGCATTGGGCGCCGATTACAAACATGAATTGCTGGGCGAACGCTTAACGACCACCCCAAAAAATTATGCCTATCTAAAAATTGCCGAAGGCTGTGACCGTCCCTGTTCGTTTTGTGCCATTCCGTTGATGCGGGGCAAGCACAAGAGCAAACCCATTGAAGAATTGGTGGCTGAATCAGAAAAATTGGCCGCAAAAGGAGTTAAAGAACTGATTTTGATTGCCCAAGACCTGACCTATTATGGTCTGGACCTCTACAAAAAACGGAATTTGGCCGAATTGCTCCAAAATTTGGTCAAGGTGGAGGGGATTGAATGGATTCGCCTGCACTATGCTTTTCCAACCGGATTTCCAATGGATGTGTTGGAGGTAATGCGGAACGAACCCAAAGTCTGCAATTATATTGATATTCCTTTACAACATATTTCAAATGCCATTCTAAAAAGCATGCGGAGGGGAACAACACAGGCCAAAACCACCAAGTTGTTACAGGATTTCAGGGCAGTCGTTCCCGAAATGACCATCCGTACCACCTTGATTGTGGGCTATCCCGGAGAAACGGAGGAAGATTTCCAGACCCTGAAAAATTGGGTGAAGGAAATGCGATTTGAACGTTTGGGCTGCTTCACCTACAGCCATGAAGAAAATACCCATGCCTATTCCTTGGAAGATGATGTTCCCGAAGAAGTAAAACAGCAACGCGCCAACGAGATCATGGAGATACAATCGCAGATTTCCTGGGAACTCAATCAAGAGAAAATTGGAAAGACATTTCGCTGTATCATAGACCGAAAAGAAGGAAACTACTTTGTAGGCCGCACGGAATTCGATTCCCCGGATGTGGACAACGAAGTGCTCATTGATGCGGCCAAGCACTATGTGAAAATTGGCGATTTCACCCAGATTGAAATTACGGAGGCTTCTGATTTTGATTTGTACGGCATTCCAGCCCCTAAATAAGGTTTACATATTCACAAATTCAAATCCAGATAATGGGATATTGCGCAGGTCGAACTCCGTTTCGTTGAGCAAAATCCCATGCTCCAAATAGGCTTTTAGGTTGGCCAGCCAAAAGGTCCAACCGTTGCTGCAACCATAATGGATGTTCAACTTACTATCCTCATCCGTTGGAATTTCATGTTGCTTCAAGATTAGGAGTACAGCATTGCCGTGGTCTTCCAGACTGACAGAAACCTTGCTGTTGGCAAAGGAAATCTCCAAAAAATCCGTTCCGTTGGCCTGAAGCACTTTTCCCGTTTCCTGCCCATCCCAATTGTGCCATCTCCAGATGTAGTCATCACCCGCTTGAATGTTCTCATCAGGTTCTCGCTGTTTGCCGTTTGAAGTATAAATGGCTTCACTCAAAAACCAGGATGCAATCCCTTCGGAAGTGCCCCAGCACCAATAGAGTTTTTCTTTGGGCGCTTTAATGAAAATCTTTTTGGTAAAATTGTCAAAAGTCAACTTGCTCATCGTTTTCGTTTTAATTCATACTCATACAATTCTCGCCCCAACTGTGCCAAAAAAGGAATGCCCACTTCATCATAATCATAATTGTCATCGTTAAAAACCTCGTTGCTGTTCACCAAAATGGTAGCATTGATCATAAAATCGATATTGTTTTTGGTGTCGTGGATATAGGCACAATCGGTTAGGGTGCCGTAGGCATAACCTACCTTATTATATATTTTGATGTGTTCGGGCATAGGGTCGTACATATCCCCGAACATGAAAAATTTCACATAGCTGTCGTAATATTCCTCGGGGTCGTACCCCAACTTAGCTGGAAGGGTGTGCATGGCCTCCAACAAAAAACTGCGTTGTTCATCCTTTAGGTCAAATTGCTGCTCTTTGGGGAAAGCTTGGGGAAAAATGATGCGTTTTAGGAGGGCATTTTGGGATTGGATGGGGAAATAGTTCTTCAGGGAAAAATCAAAGGGTCCTTTTTGTGGAGAATCATCTTCATAATATCCTTTTCCTTTTTTGATTTTACGCAATTGCAAGGGTTTGGCAGGTGTGTTGATGATGGGTTTGCTGAGAACGGTTGTGGAATCGTTCAAATAAATGACCAAGGGCTTGGTGGTCACGTCATCACCATTTGGCGCAGACAGTCTATGGGCAATTCGGATGGGTTGCACTCCTCTCTTCCGCATGCGTTGGTTGAGGTCGTCCTGACCCAAAAATTCAATCAATCGGTTGTTGGCGGCATTGTCCGAAACCGCAAAGATTTCCGAGATGGCCTGGGCAAAAGTGGTTTCCACAGAATCTCCTTCCACATAAAATCGGGTATGCATGGAAAGGGAATCAATGGCATTGAGTTTTTCAAGAGTGGCCACGGCCACGGGAAATTTTGCCGTGCTGGCCGGATAAAAATAGTTGTCCTTGTTTACCTGAAAATCAAAATCGGTAAAAATAATGCTATCGTTCCTTCGGTCTATTTGGGTGTACCGTATTTGCAGCTCATGTGCCTTTAGGTTCTCCATTACCCTTGTGATCAATGGGTTTTTGGAACTGAGCGCTTTTTCCAACGGGTCTTTGTAACTGACACCACCGCAGGAAACAGTGAAAATAATCAATCCCAAAAATAGAAATCTGCCCCACATGATAAATTTTGGATTCGTTTAGTGTTCTTCAATATAAATTTCGCCCCTGTGCGGCTTTAGGAGTTCTTTTACCTCTTTTAGTTCAAACTCCGCCACCACAAGAAAAGCAGTGCTGTGCGTTGGGCTGTAATGTTCAACTCCCGTAATATCGAACTTCAGCTCTTCTATCATTACAAACTCTTCAAGGTGCTTTTGGTAGTGTTCCGCGATATTGGCCGCACCGGGACCTCTAAAGTCCCAGATTATTTTAATTTTTCGATCTAAGGTCTTTTCCATGGGATCAAAGATGTTCAACTGAGGTGCCGTTTTCGGCAAATGCCTTAAAATCTTCCATATACTTCTTGGACTGTTTTTTAAATGCACCTGGCATCAAAAGGCCCATCAATTTCATGCCAAAACCTGAAAACTGAAATTCGCTTTCCGAAATCCACCGGGTTTTTCCATCCTCCTCTTTAAAATAGTTTTTTTGGATGTTGTGCACGCCTTTGGTGTCGTAGGTGGTATGCATTTCTTCTGGAAGGTTGCGCTTCATGATGGTCTCCACCATATCCATTTTCCGATTTCCCATTTTAAAGCTAAGGCTCATCTGGGCACCTTCCTGACCGGGATTTTTTGAAAGTTGTTCGTAGCCCATAAGCCCACGCTGCCAGTGTTTCATGTTCTCTGGGTTATCTAGTTTCTTAATAAATTCATCACGCGGGAGGTCAACAACAATTTCCGTAGTGTACTTCATTTTTGGAGTGGTTTGGTACTAATGTAACAATTTCTTTGATGGTACGGCCTACTAAAAATCTGTTAATGAGAAAGGAACCTGCTTGTTTGGGATGTTGTAATTGTTATTTTTGCGAAATGCTTAAGCTCCAAAAAAATAGTCTTCTCCTACTTTGCCTCATAGGTGCTCTGTTGGTTTCATCCTGCGAGGGCCTTTTCAATAAAGAGGAGGAGAAGGAACCTCTTGCCAGGGTTGGGGACACGTACTTGTATAAAGATGACATTGCTTCTCTTATAAGTGATGACATGTCTGAACAGGACAGTACGTTGTTTGTGACCGATTATATCAACAACTGGGCTTCCAAACAATTGCTGTTGTCCAAATCCAAAATAAATTTGCCGGAAGAGAAATTGGCAGAGTTTGACCGCTTGGTGTCCAATTACCGTGCAGATTTGTACACAAGGGCCTATATTGAGGCCTTGGTGCTCCAAGCGCAGGATACGGCTGTGACCAATTCCCAGCTCCAGCAATACTACGAACGGGAAAAAGAAAATTTTAAGCTCAACGAAAAACTTGTACAGCTACGTTTTGTGGGCATGCCCGAACAGTTTTTGGACAAGGATCAGGTAAAGGCCCGAATCAGGGACTGGAAGCAAAGCGATAAAAAGTATTTGGACTCCATTGCCGTGCAGTTCAAAAAAATGCACTTCAATGATTCCATTTGGGTGAGTGCCTCCAGGGTCATTGAAGAAATCCCGCCCTTAACACCTGCAAATGAAGGGGACTACTTAAAAAAATCACAATTTTTTGAGCTACAAGATTCGTTAGAGGTATATTTGGGAATGGTGACCAATGTGTTGGAAGTCAATGACACGGCTCCCTTTGAATACATAGCTCCCGATATACGACAATTGATCTTGAACAGGCGAAGGTTGGATTATGTAAAAAAACTTGAAACCGAAATTATAGATGAAGCTATTAAGAAGAAAGAATTTGAGGTTTATGAAAAAAATAAATAGAATGGTATGGGCCATGGCACTTTTTGTTGTCGGTGGTATTGTACAAGCACAAGATTTGGATGAATCCATGGCATCCACAGATTCCACAAGCACCTCCAATAAAGTAAAATTGGATGGTATTGCAGCGGTTATCGGTGATTATGTGATTTTGGAATCGGACATAGACAAAACGTTGATCGATTTGAAAAGTCAGGGTGCATCAACACAAGATATAACCCGTTGCAGCCTTTTGGGAAAATTAATGGAAGACCGGTTGTATGCGCACCAAGCGGTGCAAGATAGTTTGCTGGTTTCCGATGATCAAGTGAACGCACAGAGCGATGGACAGATTCAGCAGCTCACCCAACAAATTGGAAGTGTGGAGAAAATGCTGAAGTACTACAACAAGCCAGACATGGAAAGCTTTAGACAAGAGCTTTTTGAAATCAACAAACTACGGATGCTCTCAGAAAAGATGCAGACCAAGATTGTTGAGGAAATTGAGGTGACCCCGGAAGAAGTGCGTCAGTTTTTCAATAAAATTCCAGAAGATGAAAGACCTGTTTTTGGTGCAGAATTGGAAATTGCACAGATTGTGAAACAACCAAAAGCAAGCGATGAAGAAAAGCAGAAAGTCATCAACCAATTGAAGGAAATTAGGCAGGATGTATTGGAAAATGATGCCAGCTTTAATGTTAAGGCCATTCTGTATTCCCAAGATCCCGGTTCAAAATCTAAGGGAGGATTTTACAGCATGACCCGGGAAACTCCCTTTGTAAAAGAATTTAAGGACGTTGCCTTCAGTCTTCAGGAAGGTGAAATTTCAGAGCCTTTTGAAACAGATTTTGGGTATCACATTATCTATATTGAAAAAATTAGGGGACAGGAACTGGACTTGCGCCATATTCTGTTGATACCTGAAATTCCTAAAGAAGCCATTGACAAAGCAGTACAGGAGTTGGATACCATCCGTCAGCAAATTATTGATGGAAAATACACTTTCGCAGAGGCTGCCTTGAATTTTTCAGATGAAAAAGAGACCAAGTTTGACGGTGGCCTCCTAAGAAACCCCATTAATTTTGATTCCCGTTTTGAATTGACCAAGATGGATCCCACACTCTACAATCAAGTGCGGAACATAAAGGACGGCGAAATATCAAAACCCATCCGTGAGGATGATCCGCGGGGAGGGGCGCCCAAGTTCAAGATCATGAAAATATCCAATCGTTTTGATGAGCATAAGGCCGATTTTGCAAAAGACTATCTCAAAATCCAAGAATTGGCCCTCAGGGAAAAGCAGTTCAAGGCCATCAAAAAATGGATGGATGAACATATAGAGGACACCTATATCCACGTAAACACCGAAAACAAGGACTGCGATTTTGCAAACAATTGGGTAAAGGAGTAAATACATGTCAGACGTTACAGCTGTTGAGAATCTTGTAAAAAAACACCAAGCCTTAAAAAACGAGATTGCCAAGGTCATTGTGGGCCAAGAAAAGGTAATTGAGCAAATATTACTTTCCATTTACACGGGCGGACATTCGTTGTTGATCGGTGTTCCCGGTTTGGCAAAAACCTTAATGGTCAATACCATTGCACAAACGTTGGGGCTCGATTTTAAACGGATTCAGTTTACCCCAGATCTAATGCCCAGTGATATTCTTGGGAGTGAGGTCTTGGACCAAAACAGGAATTTTAAGTTTATCATGGGACCCGTTTTTGGAAACATTATTTTGGCCGATGAGATCAACAGGACACCGCCAAAGACCCAAGCTGCGCTTTTGGAGGCCATGCAGGAAAGGGCCGTGACCATTGCGGGAAAACAGCACAAGCTCAACCGTCCTTATTTTGTGTTGGCCACCCAAAACCCTATTGAACAGGAAGGAACCTATCCCTTGCCAGAGGCACAGTTGGACCGATTTATGTTCGCTATTGAGCTGGAGTATCCGTCCATTGAGGAGGAAATCCAAGTGGTAAAATCCACCACCTCAGATGTAGAGGTGGAATTGGACACCTTGTTCACCGCGGATGAGATCATAGACGTCCAGCATTTGGTGCGGAGAATTCCTGTACCGGACAATGTGGTGGATTATACCGTGAGATTGGTCAATAGTACCCGCCCAGGCCAGAAAGGCACATCAGATTTTGTCAATACGTATGTGGATTGGGGTGCAGGTCCAAGGGCATCACAAAATCTTATACTTGCCGCAAAGGCCCATGCCGCCATTCATGGAAAATTTTCTCCCGATATTGAAGATGTAAAGGCAGTATCGCTGGGAATCCTTCGACACAGAATTCTAAAAAACTACAAGGCAGAGGCCGAAGGAATTTCTGAGGAAAGGATTATCTCAGAATTGTTGTAAATATCAAATCTTACATACTATTTAGGGCAATTCTAATTCAGAATTCGTAGGTATTTTAGTAAATTTACCAAATTACTAAAATCTTAAAACCCGATTGTAGAATGGCATTTGATATTGACATGATTAAGGGCGTCTATGCTTCCATGGCTGAGCGTGTGGACAAAGCCCGTGAATTGGTGGGAAAACCCCTTACCCTTGCTGAAAAAATATTGTATTCACATTTATGGGATGGAATGCCCACCAAGGAATTTATAAGAGGAAAGGATTATGTTGATTTTGCCCCAGATAGAATAGCCTGCCAAGATGCTACAGCACAAATGGCGTTGTTGCAATTTATGCAAGCCGGTAAGGATAAAGTGGCCGTGCCAACCACAGTGCATTGTGATCACTTGATCTTGGCCAAGGATGGAGCCGCATCAGATTTAAAACATGCCAACGAGACCAGCAAGGAAGTTTTTGACTTCTTGGGATCCGTATCGAATAAATATGGCATTGGGTTCTGGAAACCAGGTGCCGGGATCATCCACCAGGTGGTTTTGGAGAATTATGCATTTCCGGGAGGTATGATGATAGGAACCGATTCACATACCGTAAATGCAGGTGGATTGGGAATGGTGGCCATTGGTGTTGGTGGTGCTGATGCTGTGGATGTAATGGCCGGAATGGCTTGGGAATTGAAGTTTCCTAAGCTGATTGGAGTGAAATTGACTGGAAAGCTATCTGGGTGGACAGCCCCCAAGGATGTTATCTTGAAGGTTGCCGAGATTCTTACCGTAAAAGGAGGAACAGGAGCCATTGTGGAATATTTTGGCCCAGGAGCCACCTCAATGTCCTGTACCGGTAAAGGAACCATCTGTAACATGGGTGCCGAAATTGGCGCAACAACCTCAACTTTTGGTTACGACGAGTCCATGGAGCGCTACCTGAGGGCAACCGATAGGGCAGATGTTGCCGATGAGGCCAACAAAATAAAAGAACACTTGACCGCTGATCCAGAAGTTTATGCAAACCCAGAACAATATTTTGATCAGGTTATTGAAATCAATTTATCTGAATTAAAGCCATTGCTTAACGGTCCCTTTACTCCCGATTTGGCCACGGAAGTCGGTACCATGAAGGAAAAGGCCGAGAAAAATGGTTGGCCCTTGGCCGTAGAGTGGGGATTGATAGGATCTTGTACCAACTCTTCCTATGAAGATTTATCGAGAGCATCATCCATTGCCCAACAAGCTTTGGACAAAAAATTGAAAACAAAGGCTGAATTTGGTATAAACCCAGGTTCGGAACAAGTAAGATATACCACAGAACGTGACGGTATCCTTGAAATATTTGAAAAATTGGATGCCAAGATTTTCACCAATGCCTGTGGACCTTGTATTGGCCAATGGGGTCGCTATAAAGACCCAAAGAACGCACCAAAGAACAGTATTGTGCATTCCTTCAACCGTAACTTTGCAAAGCGGGCAGATGGTAACCCCAATACGCATGCGTTTGTGGCTTCACCGGAAATGACGGCTGCGATTGCCATTGCTGGTCGTCTGGACTTTAACCCGCTGACGGACAAACTGATCAATGAAGATGGGGAAGAAGTGATGTTGGATGAGCCAACAGGATGGGAATTGCCTCCAAAAGGTTTTGAGGTGAAGGACAATGGTTATGTGGATCCCGTTGAAGATGGAAGTGGTGTTGAGGTAGCGGTTGCTCCAGATTCTGAGCGATTGCAGTTGTTGGAACCATTTGAGCCCATCACCCCAGCTAGTCTGCAAGGCATGAAACTGTTGATCAAGGCCTTTGGCAAATGTACCACAGACCATATTTCAATGGCTGGACCTTGGTTACGTTTTAGGGGGCATTTGGATAACATCGCCAACAACACCTTGATCGGTGCGGTGAATGCGTTCAACCAGAAGACCAACTTTGTTAAAAATCAATTGTCAGGCGAGTACGAAGGTGTGCCCGACGCACAAAGAGCCTACAAAAAAGCAGGGGTCAAAACCATTGTTGTGGGAGACCATAACTATGGTGAGGGATCTTCCAGAGAGCATGCGGCGATGCAGCCCAGACATTTGGGTGTGGCGGCAGTTTTGGTAAAATCATTTGCAAGGATCCATGAGACCAACCTGAAAAAACAGGGTATGTTGGCCTTGACCTTTGCCAATGAGAACGATTATGAGCTCATTCAGGAGGATGATACCTTCAATTTCTTGGATATTGATGCGTTTGCTCCAGACAAGCCTTTGACCATTGAGGTTGTCCATGCTGATGGCGGCAAGGATACCATTGAAGCAAATCATTCGTACAATGATGCGCAGATCAAATGGTTCAAGGAAGGTTCTGCTTTGAACGTTATCAAAAAAGAGAATGCATAAATTTTTTTAAGATTATTGAATAAAACTCCTGATATTGTCAAAATATCAGGAGTTTTTAATTGTAACCTAATCCCCAAGAATGAAAATCAGTAAAAAGACCGTACTTAATATTCTGTTGATGCTTTTTGTACTCTCTTTTTTTGTAACCCCTTTGGGTCATTATGGCAAGATTTTTTTGAATAGGTTGTTTGCTTTTTCACCTCCGGTGATTGAAGAATCCCAACAGGAAAAAATCACGGATTACGATTGGCGATTGAAAGATGAAAACTGGGACTTTTTCAATTTTGAAAAATCCAAGGGGAATGTGGTGTTCATCAATTTATGGGCTTCTTGGCGATTACCCAGTGAAGCGGAGCTCGAAAGTATTCAAGAATTATACGACACATACAAGGGCAAGATGGATTTCTATATCATTTCCAATGAGGAAAGGCCTCCAGTGGAAGCGTTTATGGAGGAACACGGTTTTACCTTTCCGGTCACCTACTTGATCATTGGGGAGAAAATGCCCATCAATCCCAATGAAGTGCCTGCTTCATATCTTATTGATAAATCAGGGAACATTGTTGTCCATAAAGAGGGAATAGCGGATTGGAGCAATCGAAAATTCTATGAACTATTGGATGAATTGATCGCCGAATAGCTTTTATGAAACTTTCCAAGGAACAGATCAGCAACGGAATTTGGATTTTGGCCATCATTTTGATCGTCTTTACCCCTGTTGGGTTTCATCTACGGGTTTTGGTGAGCAAAATTATTGCCACCAGTGCCGATGTGGTAGAAGTGGATGAGCAAAAATCCTTAAAGAATTACCATTGGAGCTTGGTTACTTCAGAAGGAAAACCAATGGATTTTCAATCCAAAAAAGGGGAAGTGGTATTGGTCAATTTTTGGGCCACTTGGTGCCCACCTTGTGTTGCTGAACTTCCAAGCTTGGTGGAATTATATGAAGATTACGGCAATAAAGTGGTTTTTGCCTTTGTGGCCAGTGATGAACGGGATAAGGTTACGTCCTTTCTTGAGAAAAAAGGGTACCACCTTCCGGTTTATTTTGAAGCTTCACAAACGCCCAACGAATTGTTCTCCAAAAGTATTCCCGCGACTTACATCATTGACAGATCGGGTAACATTGTGGTGGATGAAAAAGGTGCGGCCAATTGGAATTCAGAACGTACAAGGACTTTGTTGGACAGCCTTCTTTTGGAATAGCTTATTTTTTAACCCGTTGTGCATATCTATAATACCTTTACTATTATTGACTATGGCATAAGATGTTAAAATAGCATAGGTTTTCGTCACCCTGAACCTGCCTGGCCGGTAGGCAGGTTTATTTCAGGGTCACATTTTATAAGTATTGGATGAAAATATATGGTGGGATGCTGAAACGAGTTCAGCATGACGCAGTTTCCAATAGATTGTTGTTTCAAAATGTACAACGGGTTTATTTTTTAAAATACTTGAAGGGAACAAAGAGCATCCCAAAGCACTCACCATCTTCTTTGCCCAGATGTTTGTGGTGCATTTTATGGGCACGGCGCACACCACGGGCATACCAATTGTTGGCATTTCTAAAGAGTTTAAATCGTTGGTGGATAAAAATATCGTGCACCAAAAAATAGGCGATACCGTAGGCCAATATGCCAAATCCCAATGGCCATCCGTACCAAAACCAAGTGTAGTTGCCCAAGAAGAACAAGGTCATGCTCACAACGGCGTAGAACAAGAAAAAGGCATCGTTCCGTTCAAACCAAGAGTCGTGGTCCTTTTTGTGATGGTCTTTGTGGAGCGTCCATAAAAAACCGTGCATTACATATTTATGGGTAAACCATGCCATGAATTCCATGAAACAGAATGTGGCCAGAAAAATACCTATCCAAAGTGCTATTTTCATTGTACCAATTGTAGTTTATAATTTAGGTAGGATTGTGCCAAAAGTCCAAATTTTTGGTAGTTGGGAACACGGATACGGGCATTTTTTATTTCCAAGGGCGGTGTGCCCTGAAGTTTATGGAGCAATTTCTTGTAATAGCGATAAGCGGTATACACTCCAAATTTGGCTTGTTCGGGCAGTTTTATGATGCCAGAGTACCCGATGGCAAAATCAGCTTTTATTTCATTCACGATACGTTTTTTGGAAACTTCATCCAGCTCCATTAGGTTGGTGTTGGGGAAGTAGGTTCGGTTCAGGTCCTCGTAATCGGCCTTCAAGTCCCTGAGGAAGTTCACTTTTTGAAAAGCCGAGCCCAACGCCATGGCAGATTCCTTGAGTTCCTCATATTTTTCCTTGTTTCCGTTGACAAAAACACAAAGGCACATCAACCCCACAACATCAGCAGAGCCATAAATGTATTCCCTGTACTCATCGAAGGTCTCATACTTTTTTTTGGTCAAATCCATCCGCATGCTCTTCATAAAGGATTCTACCAAGTGGTGGGGAATATCATATTTGTGATACGTGTGCTGGAAGGAATTTAAAATGGGATTCAAACTGATTTTGTCAACGATGGCTTGCTCCATATCACTCTCAAAATCATTAAAAAGTTGTTCTTTGTTGTAATCATGGAACGTATCCACGATTTCATCGGCAAAACGGACAAATCCGTAAATGTTGTAAATGTCGGCACGAATGGATGGGGCAAGCATTTTGGTGGCCAAGGCAAAAGAGGTACTGTAAGATTGGGTAACAATCTTGCTGCAGTTGTACGATACATCGTCAAAAATAGTTTTCATCCTTTTAGTTTTTTAATGATTAAATCAGATACCAATTTGCCTGAGATAAGGGCTGGAGGCACCCCTGGCCCGGGAACGGTAAGCTGACCGGTAAAGAACAAGTTCTTTACCTTGCTACTTTTGAGGTTGGGTCTTAAAAAAGCGGTTTGCCGTAGTGTATTGGCCAAACCGTAGGCATTTCCTTTATAGGAATTGTACTGTTCAACAAAATCGTTTACACAGAAACTTTCTCTAAATATAATGGAATCTTTGATATGTTGGCGGGTTCTTTTCTCAAATCGGTCCATTATAAGGTCAAAATATTGCTTGCGCAATTGTGGTGTGTCCTCCAATCCGGGGGCAATGGGCACCAGAAAAAAACCGGTTTCGCACCCATTTGGAGCCATGGAAGCATCGGTCACGGATGGGAAATTGGCATAGAACAAAGGTTCCGAAGGCCATTGTGGCTCATCATAAATTTCTTGGGCATGTTTTTCAAAATCGGTGTCAAAAAAGAGGTTGTGGTGCTCTATGTTTTCCAATTTTTTATTGAACCCGATATAAAATAGGAGGGAGGAGGGGGCATAGGTCTTTTTCTCCCAGTACGCTTCTGAATACTGCCTGTATTTTGTATCCAAAAGTGTTTCGGAATGATGGTAATCCGCTCCGCTCACCACATAATCCGCCAAATGGTTTTTGCCATGGCTGCGGATGCCCAGTACTTCCTTGTCCGATACAATGATTTTACTGGCAGGGCTGTCCACATGAATTTTAACGTCCAGTTCTTTGGCCAGACTTTTCATGGCCTTAATGATTTCATACATGCCTCCCCTGGGATGCCAAGTGCCCAAACCAAAATCAGCAAAATTCATGAAGTTGTAAAATGAAGGGGTATTGCTGGGTTTTGCGCCCAAAAAAAGCACTGGAAACTCCAAAGTGGAGACCAATTTTGGGTTTTTAAAGCGTTTGCGTACCTCTTGACTGACCGTTTTAAAAAATTGGTCGACCCGAAGAACGGTTTCCTTGGTCACCAGTTCCAAAGGGGATAGGCCGGGGCGCAAGACTACTTTGTTGATGGCAATGTCATAGTTTTCCTGGGCCTGCCCGATGAAGTCTTTCAAATGGGCACCACTGCCCGGTTCCAACCGTTCAAACTCTTCGCATATTTTATCCAAGCAGTCGCCAATGGTCACTACGTCGTCCTTGAAGAAGACTTTGTAGGCCGGATTCAGCTTATCCAGTTGATAGTAGTCCGAAGTTTTTTTGCCAAAATCAGCGAAAAATTTGTCAAAAATATCGGGCATCCAATACCAGCTCGGCCCAATATCAAAGGTGAAACCATCCTTGGTCAATTGCCGGGCCCTGCCGCCAACCGTACTGTTTTTTTCAAAAATTTCAACCTCAAAACCAGCCTTCGCCAAATAACAAGAAGCGGAAAGGGAAGAAAAACCGGAACCAATAATGATGACCTTTTTCATGGTAAGTTGAGCAATTAGAGGGATTCCAATAATTGTTCGATGGAATTGAACGCTTTTACCGAGTCAGGGAACGTGTCCGCTGTGGCATGTCGTATTTGGTGTCCCAAAAGATAGAGTCTTGAATCTGGTGAAAGCTCCAAAATTTTGGAAAAACGCTCCAAGTAAGCATGCAGTTCATTTGGGGTAGGCGCTACGGTAAAATAGGAAATAAAATTGACATTATCATAATACTTTAGCAAATCCGATAAATTTTCCAGGGGCATGGTTTGCCCCAAGTAAATGGACTTGTATCCTCTTAAGGTTATCTCATAATTGACATATAACAACCCCAATTCGTGGATTTCATTCTCAGGCAGGAAAAGGGCAAAGACCTTCTCTTTTTTAGAGGGTTCTTCAAATTGCAACTTTTCCGTTTGGATGTAGATCTTCTGTTTTATGAGATTGGAAATAAAATGCTCATGTGCAGGACTGATGGTATCTGTCTGCCAAAGGAGCCCCAATTCGTTGAGCAATGGAATGAACACCTCATGAAAAACATCCCTGAACGATCTTTCAGCCAATAGATTGTTGTAGGTTTTCTGAAACAAGGGCTGATCAAAATTGAGCATGGCCAATTTAAAGGCATTGAGGGCGTGGCTCTTTTTACTGTTCTGCGCAACAATTTCCTTTACCATCATTGGAATCTGTGATTCATCCAACTTGGCAATTTTTGAAATCTTGTACCCATTATTGTACAGCAGGGTAATGTTCAACAACTTTTGTAGGCTCGCAATGGAATAGGTCCTAATATTGGTGCTGGTCCTTTCGGGACTGAACAGATTGTATCGTTTTTCCCAAATCCGGATGGTATGGGCCTTTATTCCGGACAGATTTTCCATGTCCCGAATACTGAAGGATGTTTTTACATTGTTCATCTTTTGTGTGTAAAGATTAAACAAATTTACAATTAAAACGATACGAACCTATTTTTTTGCCCTAAAATTTGGTACATATCCTCATAAAATGTGATGTTTTCAAGGGAAAAGATGGGCAGTTAAGAAGGGAAAAGTATAAAAACAAAAAAACCGCATAGATTGCGGTTTTGTGTGCCCACGACTGGAGTCGAACCAGCACGTCCTTACGAACACTACCCCCTCAAGGTAGCGTGTCTACCAATTCCACCACGTGGGCCTATCGATTCTGGGTCTAAAACGGCCAAAAATCTTTGGGGCGACAAATATAGGGGTTTTGTTCAAATATCACCTGATCTGGCATTCTGAAATTGTACTGGTCCACCACTCTTTTTTGCTCATTGTTTTATAATCATGCCGTCTTCCATTTCAATGATCCGGTCCGTTCGCTTGGCGAAATCTTCATCGTGTGTTACGACCAATAGGGACAAACCTTGTTTTTCCTTTAGATTTTTAAAAATAGTGAACACATTTTCGGAATTTTGACTGTCCAAATTACCAGTGGGCTCATCTCCCATTAAAATGGTTGGGTCATTGATAAGGGCCCTGGCAATGGCCACACGTTGTTTTTCCCCTCCAGAAATCCGGGATGCTCTTTGTTGGGCAAGGTGGTCAATATGGAGCATTTCAAGTTTTTGGTGGGCAGCCCGTTCAATTGCTGCGGTGGATTTCTCGCCCAATTTTTTGGCCGGGAGCATTACATTTTCCAGAACACTGAATTCTGATAGGAGATAATGAAACTGGAATACAAACCCAATGTTTTTGTTGCGGATGCGAGAGAGTTCTTGATGCGATTTTCCAGTAATCAATTGGTTGCCCAAATACAATTCCCCTGTATAATCCGTGTCCATGGTGGAAAGCACATACAGCAATGTGGATTTTCCCGATCCCGATTTTCCCATGATGGAGGCAAACTCACCTTCGCGTACCCCAAAAGATATATCCTTCAATACATGAAAATCCTTGGGCTTATGGAAATGTTTATTAATATTTTTGGTTTCCAGGACGAGTTTCATAGGCTGTGTTAGGTGCCCCGAATGATTTCAACGGGGTCGATTTTTTTGGCTCTGTTGGAAGGCAAATAACCTGCAACAAAGGTTGAAATAAGGGCAAATGTGATTCCAATCACGTAATAAGCCACATTGTAGTTTACCGGGAATGTTGAAATCGTGGGCAGAGCTTCGGTTTCAAAAGGAGCTTGGTCAATTATTTTTGACAGTACAAAGCCAATCAGTAGTCCCAAAACACCACCAATAAACCCAATGATCATGGCCTGACTCATAAAAATGAGCTGTACATCCTTTCCCGAAAACCCCGTAGCTTTCAATATGGCGATATCTTTCATCTTTTCGTAGATGAGCATGTTCAAAATATTGTAAATGCCAAAGCCGGCCACAATGAGCAATGTTATGGAAACTGCATAGGTAATGAGGTTTCGAATGTCCGAACCGGTTTCAAATTGCGCATTGGCCTCGTTGATATCTATGGCTTTGGTATTGAACTGTTTTTCCAGACGACGGGCCATGGGTTGGGCATCGTCAATATGCAATAGTTTAATGTTGATGTCAGTGACATAGTTTTCTGCTTCACCCAAAATACGCTGGACGGTTTTTAGGTTGGCAAAGCTTTGAACGTTGTCAATTTCGGCAATGCCACTTTGATAAATCCCTACAATTTTCAACGGAAAGATATTGCCCGCTACCGTACTCACCTGAACACGGTCTCCAACGGACAGGGACATTTTATCGGCCAATCCGGCTCCTAAGAGAATGCCATTATCATTGGTATCCAAGGCTTTTGGGGTGCCTTCCACAATATTGTCCTGAATATTGGACAGACGGACCTCTTCCATTATGTCCACTCCAATGAGGTTGCCGCCCAGCTCTATGGAACCGGACAAATAAAAAATCTGGGCCCGAAGCTGCGGAGTGGCCCCCTTTACATTGGGCTGTTTTTTAAGATAGTTGAGAATGGGCAGGGCATTGTGTATCTTTTTTTGATTTTGCTTGGGCTTTATGGAATGCACAACGTTGAACGCTTCCTTGAAATCATCGTAGAGTGCAACGGGTTGGGTGGGGGAGGGCCGAATTTCATTATACATATGGATGTGTGGGGTCTGGTTCAGCACCAGATCGTCCAGCATGGCATTTAGGCCCGTCATAAAACTTACCAGAGTAATGTAGGCGCCTATACCAAAGGTAACCCCCAGTGTTGCGGTCGCTGTGGATTTCATCTTGGTCAGAAGATGGGTTTTGGCAATGCCCAATATAACACTCCAGTTGATCATTGTTCAGGTTTATAGATGGCCGTTTTTTCGTCTATGCCTCCCAAGATTTCTACCCTATCCAAGTTTTGCAGACCGATGGTTATTTCTGTTTCACCATCGTCTGTAAGCACGTGCGATTCGCCTATTACATATTCCTTGGGGATGGTCAGGGTCTCTTCTTTTTCCGCGATAATGATATTCCCCTCCCCCGAAAGCCCCGGGTATAAAGTGGCAGGTGGATCTTTAAAAAGGGCCTCGACCTTAAAAGTTTGGGAACGTTCATCCTTTCTCGGGTAGATTTTGTCCAACGTGCCCTCAAAAACTTTTGAATTATAGGAATCCAAGGTGATGAACACTGCTTGCCCAATTTTTAGCTTTACAATGTCCACTTCATCAACCAATAGTTCCACCACAAATTTGTCACTTCGGCCCACAGCGGCAACGGGCTCCATGGTATTCACAATTTCGCCTTGGTTTTTGTAGAGGGCGTATACCTTACCATTGATCTTGCTGGTAATGGTAAAATCATTGGTATTGGTGAGAGCGGTTTTATAGTTGTTTTCCGCTTGCATTACCTGGGTTTCCAGTTCGTTTTTTGTCCGGTCATATTTCCGTTTGAGGAGGCTCAGGTTGTTTTGGGAAAGCTCGTAGGCCAGTTTTCGATTGTCGTACTCCAATTTTGAACCAATATTTTGACTCCAAAGGTTCTTTTGTCGGAAATAATTGATGGAATCATTCTTTAATTTAAGTTCTGCCGCTTGGATCTCATCTTTGATTCCACTTAAAACCGCTGCGTTGCCACTATAGTTTTCACGGGCCAATTGCAGGGCCAGTTTGGCATTTTCCGTGTTCAGTTCTGGAGAGGTGTTTATGATTTGGAGGATAGGGTCGCCCTTGGCCACTTTATCGCCCTCTTCCACCCAAATCTTGTCCAGAATACCAACCACCGCGGAGTAGACCTGGTAAAGACTGTCTGGCTGAACGGTTGCCGAAGCATATACAGATTCAGTCAAGGGCATTCGTTCCGGATAGGCCATATCCTTTTTGTCGGAACATGAAAACAGGATCGGGGACAAAAGAAGGGTGAGCAAAAAGTATTTCATGGTATGTTTCATGAGAATGTCCTCAAATTACCAATAAAATTATCATTTATAGTATGAGTTAAATCAGTATTTAGATTTTGATTTACCGTTCCTGTTTAAAATGGAATTGACTGTTTCTTGACTTGTTTTTTTGTTTGTTTTCAACCTGATTCAGAAAAGAGGTATTGTTTGACGCAGAAGGCTTTGAACGCATTGGAAGGGTAGTCTTAAATGCGAAGTTTTATGATTTGATTGTTTGAATGAGTTGATTGTACTGAGACCCTAAGTAATTGGTGTCTTGGTGTTTTTATGAGTTACTTTGGTAAAAAAAGAAAACCCTGAAAAACCATTAGGCTTTCAGGGTTTTTTGTGACCTGACTGGGGCTCGAACCCAGGACCCTCTCCTTAAAAGGGAGATGCTCTACCAACTGAGCTATCAGGTCGTTTTTCAGTGCTGGCGAATTGCGCTAAGCGGGTGCAAATATAACATCAATAATCTATTTTGCAAGGTGAATTAATGATAAATTTGTGTTTTTTAAAAATCGCTTATAAATCAATTACATGAGAGTAGTTTTGGTAGGATATATGGCAAGTGGAAAGTCGTCCGTGGGGAAGTTGTTGTCCAAGGAGTTACAGTTGAAGTTCATTGATCTTGATGAATATATTGAGCAACAGCAGCAAAAATCCATCAAAACCATTTTTTCCGAAAAGGGAGAAGTCTATTTCAGGAAATTGGAACATGAAATGTTGTCCAAGGTTTTGGATGAAAACAAAGCCCTGATCCTTTCTACGGGCGGGGGAACTCCTTGTTATGGCCGGAACATGGAGACCATATTGCAAAAATCCGACGATTCCATCTACCTACAACTGTCCATTCCGGCATTGGTGGAACGCATAAAGGGTGAAAAAGAAGAGCGACCTCTGGTAAAAAATATTGATGATGAAGACCTCCCGGAGTTTATTGGGAAACATCTTTTTGAACGAAGACCATATTACGCTCAGGCAAAGCATATTTTGGAATGTGATGGTAAGGATTTGGAAACTGTGGTCACCGAAATCAAACAACGGCTACTCTAAATAAACAGCATCATTTTTGGGCTGGAACTCCACTTCAATATGCTCATTGAGCGAGGTGGACAATGAGATGCCCTTGAAATCTGCCTTAACAGGGAATTTTTTATGGTTTCTGTTGACCAACACCGCCGTTTTCAATTGCTTTATGGGTGTCTTTAAAAAGTGATGCACTCCATAAATCAAGGTTGTTCCCGAGTTGAGCACATCATCTACCAATATAACGGATTTGTTTTTGTAATCCTCTTCTGGTATGGAAGTGTTCACCCCACTTTCCAAGGGGTTTTTCTTATCCATTTCCACCTTGCAGAGCACAATATTGGCATCAGTGATGTTTTTGAGAACCGTTACCACCTTTTTGGCAAAGTTCATTCCCCCACCATTGATTCCGGCCACAATGATTTCCTTCTCATCAACATTGCTCTCATAAATCTGATAGGCGATCCGCCGTACAATATGTTGAATTTGGTTGTGGGTCAATATACGGTTCTTCATGGCATGGATAATTGCATCAAAGATATAAAACAGATCATTCAGATTCGTCCAAATAATCATCAATGTCCCGCCGGTCCTTTTTGGTGGGACGCCCCAGCCCTTTCTTTCTGTAGTGGGTTTTGGCGAATTTCAGCAATTCATTGCTCTCAAAAGCTTCCTTAGGGGTCGTGTCCTTTCGGTAAATATCGACCAGTTTGGCCCCCACACGGCTCTCTGGAATGTCCAAGACCGTCAATTCATAATCAATCTGGTTCTTCCGCAGCACCACTTTATCCATAGGATAAACCTCCCTGGAGGGCTTCACAACACTACCATTGACCTTAACCTGCCCTTTCTTCACAGCTGTGGAGGCAACGTTTCGGGTTTTGTAATATCTAATACACCAAAGGTACTTGTCTATCCGCATAAGCTCTGCAAATCTTTGTTAATGCACCGAGCAAAAATAACGGAAAATTGTATCTTGCGCAGCTAAAAGACACACTTGATGAGGTACGGGATTTTTGTTTCTTTGTTTTCGGCATTGATTTTTTTATCATGCAACAATGATGATGATGGTGGGGTGGAAAGAGTTCCACCAAGGGCATTGTCTGAGGTTGCGCCCGAAAATGATAATGACATACAGGAGTTTTTGCAGACGCATTTCTACAATTATGAGGAATTTCAATCTCCACCAGCCAATTTTGACTACAAGATCAAGATAGATACCATTGCAGGTGATAACGCCGGAAAAACCCCGCTGAGCGATATGGTCAGAAGCACTACTGTGAAAATCTCTTCCAATCAACTCAGTTTGGATACGGATGAGGATGATGTGCCCCACAAGCTCTATTACCTTTCTGCCAGACCCACTTTTGAAGAGTTGGATGACATGGGGGCGAATCCTACAGTAGGTGCTTACCCTACCGTAGCAGATTCAGTATATGTGCGATATGAAGGGAAATTGTTGGATGGCACTTCTTTTGACGGGTCTTTTTTCAACCCTATTTGGTTTGATTTGGCCCGGTTACAGGATTTTTCCCAAGGTGCCAGAGGTTTTTCAGAAGGCATTCCCTTTTTAAAAACAGGAGGGGAACCCATTGACAATGGGGATGGAACGGTAAGTGTTGAAGAGTACGGCGTGGGTATGATCATATTTCCTTCTGCTTTGGGATTTTACAATAACGCATCAATGGCGTCAATCCCCACATATAGTCCATTGTTGTTCACGATAGACCTTTTCACCATGAACCAGACCGATCATGACAATGACGGTATTCCATCCATCGATGAGGATGTTAACGGAAATGGGTACTTGTACGATGACAATACAGATCAAGATGAGGAAGATAGGCTCAGGACAACGCGTTTTGCCAACTTCTTGGATGGGGATGACGATGGAGATGGTGTTTCAACCAGGAGTGAGATTACAAATGAAGATGGAGAAATTGTCCCTCCCTATCCTGATTCAAATAATGATGGAACTCCGGATTATTTAGATCCAGACAATTAATTCATAAAATGAAAGCATAAAAAATGCCCGCTCAACTGAGCGGGCATTTTTCATTTTGTTTTTGGGCTTTATAGCTTCAACGAGACCGAAAAGATGACCTGCGAAGGTCTGGAATCAACCCTACCGGAAACATCGGTAATATTGTTTCCAATAAAGTTTGCTTCGTTTTCCGAAAAACCGCGTTCATAACGAACATCGAAACCAAGCCTTCCGATATTCACCCCGGCACCAGCGTTCAACCCAACGGTAAAATCACTTTCAACATCGTCGATTTCCACACCTTCAAGGTCGTTCTTTAAGGTGTATTGAAAGGCTGGACCAGCAAAAAGATGGAGTGGGCCAACTATTTTAATGCCCAATAAGACCGGAAGGTCCAATTTGGAAACATCATAATCTTGGGAACCGCCATCCACATCATAGGAACTTTTGGTTTTGGTGTAAACCAATTCAGGTCTCAAATAGATTTTGGGAAAGTCCAATTTCCCCCAGAACCCTACATGGTATCCGGTCTTGCCTTCGGCACCTTCCACAATGTCTTGGCCCGAATCTCCAACAGAACCGATTAGGTCTCCGTTCTTGTTATAATTTAAACCTGCTTTAATCCCAAAGCCTGAACCGCTTTGAGCCATGGCAGCAGACCCTATTAAGGCCAACACTGCTACTAGAAGTGTTTTTTTCATAAGTGTTCATTTTTAAAAGGTTGATGAAGAATATCACAAAAGTGATACCGAAAATTATTTTCGTTTCAACACTTTTAAAACGGCGGCTTCAATGGCTTTATTGTTCAAACCATATTTCTCCATTAGTTGTTCTGGAGTACCGCTTTCACCAAAAGTATCTTGGGTTGCCACAAACTCTTGGGGCGCAGGATGATGTGTTGCCAATACGCGAGCAACGCTTTCGCCAAGACCTCCCAAGTAGTTGTGCTCTTCAGCGGTTACCACACATCCTGTTTTTTTCACAGAATCCAAAATGGCCTTATCGTCCAAAGGTTTTATGGTGTGGATGTTGATGACTTCCGCTGAAATACCTTGGTTTTCCAAGCTTTCTGCTGCCAAAAGTGCCTGCCACACCAAATGTCCCGTGGCCAAAATGGTCACATCGGTTCCTTCGCTGAGCATAAGTGCTTTCCCAATCTCAAATTTTTGATCAACAGGGGTGAAGTTGGCCACTTTAGGTCGGCCAAAACGAAGGTAAACAGGCCCAACATGGTCTGCAATGGCTATGGTAGCAGCCTTGGTCTGGTTATAATCGCATGGATTGATGACCGTCATGCCCGGAAGCATTTTCATCAAACCAATATCTTCCAAAATCTGGTGGGTTGCCCCATCTTCTCCAAGCGTAAGTCCGGCATGCGATGCACAGATTTTCACATTTTTACCCGAATAGGCAATGGATTGTCTAATTTGATCATAGACACGGCCTGTGGCAAAGTTGGCAAAAGTGGAAGCAAATGGAATTTTTCCTCCTATTGTCAATCCAGCAGCAATGCCCATCATGTTGGCTTCCGCTATCCCCGTTTGAAAAAAGCGTTCAGGGTTTTCTTCAATAAAGGTTTCAATCTTTAAGGAACCCACCAAGTCGGCACAAAGAGATACCACATTCGGGTTGGTCCTACCCAATTCTGTCATTCCGGCACCATAACCGCTACGCGTATCGTTTTTTCCTTGATCTGTATATTTTGTCATTTTTCTTGTCTTCAGAATTAATAATCACCTAAGGTCTCTGGATTCTGGGCCAATGCTGTGGCCAATTGCTCGTCATTGGGAGCTTTACCGTGCCAAGCATGGGTGTGCATCATAAAGTCAACCCCATTGCCCATCATTGTGGTCATAACAATGCAGACGGGTTTTCCTTTTCCAGTCCTGCTTTTGGCTTCTTTAAGACCGGCTATGACTTGTTCCAAATTATTTCCGTCTTCAATTTCCATAACATCCCAACCAAAGGCCCTGAATTTTTCGGACACATCGCCCAAAGGCAACACATCTTCCGTGGCACCATCGATTTGCTGACCGTTTCGGTCCACAGTGGCAATCAAATTGTCAACCTTATTGCCGGCGGCATACATAATCGCCTCCCAGTTTTGGCCTTCCTGAAGCTCACCATCACCGTGAAGACTGAACACCAAATGATCGTCACCGTTCAATTTTTTGGCCAAAGCGGCACCAATGGCAACGGACATTCCTTGTCCCAAAGACCCGGAAGCTACCCGAACCCCGGGCAGACCTTCATGGGTGGTAGGGTGGCCTTGCAATCGGGAATTGATCAACCTAAACGTATTGAGTTCCTCAATGGGGAAGTATCCTCTTCGTGCCAGAACACTGTAAAATACGGGTGAGATGTGACCATTGGACAAAAAGAAGAGATCCTCTCCCTTTCCATCCATGTCAAACCCATCCTTTAGATCCATGATTTCATTGTATAGTGCAACAAAAAATTCGGTACATCCCAAGGAGCCTCCAGGGTGTCCTGAATTTACCTTATGGACCATTCGTAAAATGTCCCTTCTCACCTGAACGACCAGGTCCTGTAATTCTTTCGTATTTGGCATTAGTATTTCATTTTGGATTGTCAAAAATAACCGCATTAGGTCGGCTAAACAAGCAGAAATGGATTATTTCACAAAATGTTTACCCGTGTAAACTTTATTTTTTTGTTAAGGGAAAGCGAATATGAGTTGGCTATATTTGCGGTTTTAAATATGACCATTGAAGTTTAGCTTAGTACAAAAGGACATTGAGAGCAAGGCCAGGGCAGGGGAAATCACCACCGACCATGGTACCATACAGACTCCTATTTTTATGCCCGTGGGTACAGTGGCCTCTGTAAAAGGGGTACACCAGCGTGAGTTGAAGGAGGAAATTGACCCGGATGTCATTTTGGGAAATACCTACCATTTGTACCTGCGCCCCAAAACCACAATTTTGGAAGAGGCCGGAGGCCTCCACAAGTTTATGGGTTGGGACCGAAATATATTGACGGATAGTGGGGGGTATCAGGTGTATTCACTTTCTGATAATCGCAAAATAAAGGAAGAGGGAGTTAAGTTCAAGTCCCATATTGATGGATCGCTCCATGTGTTCACACCAGAGAATGTTATGGAAATCCAACGGACCATTGGGGCGGATATCATCATGGCTTTTGATGAATGCACACCTTATCCCTGCGATTACAATTACGCGAAGCGTTCCATGCACCTAACCCATAGGTGGTTGGACAGATGCATTTCCCATTTGGAGAAGCTTCCTTTTAAATATGGATATTCCCAAAGTTTTTTCCCTATTGTACAGGGGTCTACCTATAAAGATTTACGAAAACAATCCGCGGAATATATTGCCTCGGTTGGAGCTGAGGGCAATGCCATTGGCGGACTCTCCGTAGGAGAGCCAGCAGAGGAAATGTATGAAATGGCCGAGTTGGTCTGCGATATTCTGCCAGAGGACAAGCCTCGGTATTTGATGGGTGTGGGTACACCTATTAATATATTGGAGAATATTGCATTGGGTGTGGATATGTTCGATTGTGTGATGCCCACCCGAAATGCACGGAATGGAATGTTGTTCACGGCCCACGGCACCATCAACATAAAGAACAAAAAATGGGAGAACGATTTTTCACCCATTGATGAAATGGGAATCACTTTTGTGGACACGGAATACTCCAAGGCCTACCTTCGACATTTGTTTGCCGCCAACGAATACCTGGGTAAGCAAATTGCCACGATCCATAACCTTGGTTTTTATCTTTGGTTGGTTCGCACGGCAAGAGAGCGTATTTTAGCAGGGGATTTCTTGAAATGGAAGACCCAAATGGTGCAACAAATGGATAAACGATTGTAATGCTTACCATACTTGACAAGTATATTCTAAAACGATATCTGGTCACCTTTATGGGGATGCTCATGCTCTTTGTGCCCATTGGGATCATGGCCAACCTTGCGGAGAAAATCGGTAAGATCATAGACAACGAAGCTCCCTTGGGCGAAGTAATTGTGTTTTACGGCAATTTTACCTTGGTGATCGGGAATTTGTTGCTTCCGGTCTTTCTGTTTCTTTCCATCATTTTTTTTACTTCCAAACTGGCCAGTAACACAGAGATTGTGGCCATTTTGAGTTCCGGGGTGTCCTATGGACGATTTCTGCGTCCCTATTTAATAGGGGCAACTTTGGTGGCCATCCTTATTTTTATGATGGGGATGTTCATCGTGCCCCATGCCAGCATCGGTTTCAATGAATTTGAATACAAATACTTTAAACGGGGAAAACAAGATCGGGTTACGGACAATATTTTCAATCAGTTGAATGAGAATGATTATCTGTATGTAAGCAGTTTTGATCCCAACAGAAAGATAGGGTACAATTTTACATACGAGCATTTTGATTCCATCAAACAGTTGGATTATAAAATTTCAGCAAGCAATATTCGATGGATTGATAAGGATAGTATATATCGGTTGACCAATTATAGTAAACGAAAACTCCAAAACAATGTGGAAATTATCGAGACCAAAAGACGGTTGGATACCTTGTTCACTTTTAAATTGGAAGATCTTACCCCGGTTTCCTATGTGGCAGAGACCAAAAACCTGTTCGAACTCAACGATTTTATTGAAGATCAGAAAAGAAAAGGAGCCTCCAATATCAATGCCTATATATTGGTGAAGTATAAAAGATGGGCATTGCCCATTGCCGCTTTTATCCTTACCGTGATTGCTGTGGCAGTTTCCTCTGTGAAACGTAGGGGAGGTATGGGGCTTAACCTGGCTTTTGGTATTGGGGTGGCATTTGTATACATCTTTTTTGATAAGGTTTTTGGTACTTTGGCCGAACAATCCGGATTTTCACCCTTATTGGCCGTGATCATCCCCAATCTTATTTTTGGTGTCTTTGCGGTTTATATGCTGATGAAGGCCAAGCGATAATGTATTTGAAAGACCTATCTGTTTGATGTTAAATGGCTTGGACATTTTCTGCGAATAACCCATAAAATCCTATATTTGTCCCCATTCTATTTCTTGAAAACAATTATTTTCCAATGGAATATTTAGAATTTGAACTTCCCATTAAAGAACTTGAAGACCAACTTCAAAAATGTATGGTAATTGGGGAGGAAAGCGAGGTTGATGTGACGGAGACCTGCTCACAGATTGAAAAAAAACTCGAAGAAACCCGAAAGGACATCTATAAAAATCTCACCGCATGGCAAAGGGTGCAATTATCCAGGCACCCCAATAGGCCCTATACCATGGACTATATCAAAGCTATTTGTGGGGACACATTTTTAGAGCTTCATGGAGATCGAAATGTAAAGGATGACAAGGCCATGGTAGGTGGTTTGGGCAAGATTGGTGACCAAAGTTATATGTTCATTGGTCAGCAAAAGGGCTACAACACCAAAACCCGACAGTACCGCAATTTTGGTATGGCCAATCCCGAAGGGTACCGCAAAGCCCTGCGATTGATGAAATCTGCAGAGAAGTTTGGGATTCCCGTGGTATGTTTCGTGGACACGCCCGGAGCCTATCCCGGAATTGAAGCTGAAGAAAGAGGCCAAGGAGAAGCCATTGCCCGAAATATTTTGGAAATGACCCGTTTAAAAGTGCCGATTATTGTAGTGATCATTGGTGAGGGAGCTTCCGGGGGCGCTTTGGGCATTGGTGTGGGAGACAAAGTCTTGATGTTGGAAAATACATGGTACTCCGTGATTTCTCCTGAATCCTGTTCGTCCATTTTGTGGAGAAGCTGGGAGTACAAGGAGCAGGCAGCCGAAGCCCTAAAGTTGACCGCCGCCGATATGAAAAAACAAAAATTGGTAGATGAAATTGTTAAGGAACCCTTGGGCGGAGCACATACCAATAGGGAAAAAACCTTTGAGACCGTCAAGAACAAAATCTCGTCACATTACGAGGAACTGAAAAAGTTATCACCAAAAGACTTGGTCAAAGCCCGCATGGATAAATATGCTGAAATGGGTGTTTTCAACGGATAATTCTTGTTTTTTCAGAGGTTAACTTTTATTGTTAGGTTTTTATCCTTAATTTTTTTAAGTTATTAACAGGCATTCAAAGAGTTTTCAACAAATGCCTGTTGAAATCGTATTCTTTAAAATTCAAGTTAACTAAAGGTTAATTAGCTACTTTCGTACTCATGGACAAACCTAGCCCAATCATCGGTCATAGAGTGGACAAATCTACCCTGATCAATCTTGAGAAAGGAAAAATACCACCTCAAGCAGTTGATTTAGAGGAAGTTGTATTGGGAGCAATGATGATTGACAAAAAAGGGGTGGACGAAGTAATCGATATCCTACATCCTGATGTCTTCTATAAAGATGCCCATCGATACATTTATGAAGCAATCTTTAAATTATTTGAATCTTCGGAGCCTGTCGATTTATTAACCGTTTCCTCCCAGTTAAAGAAAGAAGGAAAGCTGGAAGCTGTAGGAGGTGACTTTTATTTGATCAAGCTCACCCAAAAAGTGGCCTCTTCGGCCCACATTGAGTTCCATGCCAGAATTATTCTTCAAAAATACATTCAAAGAAGCCTTATAAAAATCTCAAGCGAGATCATTGAGGATGCCTACAGTGATTCCACGGACGTTTTTGATCTTTTGGACAATGCAGAGGCAAAATTGTACGAGGTTACCCAAGGCAACTTGAAACGTTCAGCCGAGACTGCACAGAATTTGGTGATTCAGGCCAAGAAAAAAATTGAGGAAATTTCCAATAAGGAAGGGTTGAGTGGAATCCCCTCTGGTTTTGACAAGTTGGATAAATTGACATCCGGTTGGCAACCCAGCGATTTGGTCATTGTGGCGGCACGTCCCGGTATGGGTAAAACCGCTCTCACACTTTCCATGGCCCGGAACATTGCTGTGAACTCTGAAATTCCCGTCGCATTTTTTTCCTTGGAGATGTCATCCGTGCAGTTGATCACCCGTTTGATTTCTTCTGAAACAGGACTGTCTTCCGAAAAATTGCGGACAGGAAAACTCGAAAAACACGAATGGGAGCAGTTGAACGTAAAGGTGAAAGCACTGGAAAATGCTCCCCTGTTCATTGATGATACCCCTTCGCTTTCCATTTTTGATTTACGGGCAAAGGCGCGCCGTTTGGCTTCCCAACACAAAATTAAATTGATCGTTATTGACTACTTGCAGTTGATGACGGCTGGGGGAAGTCAAAAAGGCGGAAACCGGGAACAGGAGATTTCTACTATTTCCCGAAACTTAAAGGCATTGGCCAAAGAATTGAACGTTCCAGTGATTGCCCTGTCCCAATTGTCCAGGGCGGTTGAGACCCGTGGAGGTAGTAAACGACCCATTCTTTCGGATTTGAGGGAATCCGGGGCCATTGAGCAGGATGCGGATATTGTTTCCTTTATTTACAGACCTGAATACTATAAAATTGATGAGTGGGATGATGAAGAGCGTACCCCCACCCAAGGTCAGGCAGAGTTTATTGTGGCCAAGCACCGTAACGGTGGATTGGATAATATTAGGTTAAAATTTGTGGGCGCTCTGGGTAAATTTGATAACTTGGATGACTTTGACTCCCCATTCGAATTCCAATCGAAGATGAATGCGGACGAAGAAAATCCCTTTGCAACCCCAAATCTTCCCAATGCGGATGAGGCTTTTGGGAGCGCAATGAACAGTGATGACGATGACCCAGATGACAATGACGTACCATTTTAAATTAAATTTTTTGCCCCCCAAATTAAGGTTGAGAGGTGTCTTGCTTCTTGTTTCCTTGCTCTTTTCTCTTTCTTCCTTTGCCTCAGTCATCCTTATTCCCATGGATGCCGAAAGTCAGGAAAACCATTTAAAAGCTTACGGAATCACCTATTGGGTGCTCACCAAACAACAGAAAGTGCAATGGCTGCTAAACTATCGGGGTGGTTCCTTTTTGTTGCCCGATGGTGAGGCCATCCGAAAAGAATGCCAGATTCGGGGTGTTTCCTTTGAAGTGTTATCGGATAGCAAAGCGGAACAGATTTTGGATGAAATCAGCAGTCCTTCCCAGAACCAAGATGCCGTTATTTTGGAAAAAGCCCCAAAAATCGCGGTGTATTCCCCCAAGGACAATCCCCCGTGGGATGATGCGGTGACCATGGTGCTCACCTATGCCGAAATTCCCTATACCACCGTGTATGATGAAGAGGTTTTGGGCGATAAATTGGCCCTGTATGATTGGTTGCACTTGCACCATGAAGACTTTACGGGTCAGTTTGGTCGGTTTTATGGAGCCTATAGAGCTGCTCCCTGGTATATTGAATCCAAAGAGCAGGCGGAGGCTTTGGCCCAAAGTTTGGGCTATGCCAAAGTTTCGGATGAAAAATTGGCAGTTGCCCTAAAAATCAGGAATTATGTGGTTGGCGGAGGGTTTATGTTTGCCATGTGCTCTGCCACCGATAGTTTTGATATTGCCCTAGCAGCAGAAAATGTGGATATCTGTGAACCCATGTTTGATGGTGACCCATCGGATGCCAATTATCAAGGGAAGCTGAATTATGGCAACACCTTTGCCTTTACCAACTTTGTTTTAGAGCGAAATCCACTCCGGTATGAGTTTTCGTCCATTGATATGACCAACAAAAGGGGTGACGTACCCAAAGAGTCAGATTATTTTTCCTTGATGGAGTTTTCGGCCAAATGGGATCCTGTTCCCACCATGTTGACCCAGAACCATACGGCTTTGGTAAAAGGATTTATGGGTCAGACTACGGCGTTTACTAGGAATCAGGTAAAACCTACCGTCATGGTCTTGGGGGAGAACAAAATAAACGGAGAGGCCCGATACATTCATGGCATCAAGGGGAAAGGTTTTTTTACCTTTTATGGAGGACATGACCCCGAAGATTACCAACATAGGGTAGGGGACCCAAAAACGGAACTGGAACTTCATCCAACTTCACCGGGATATCGATTGATTTTGAACAACGTGCTTTTCCCCGCAGCCCGAAAGAAAAAACAGAAGACCTAACCCAATTTCTTCTTGAAAAATTCAATGGTGCGTTCCCAGGCCAAATTAGCGGCGGCTTCATCAAACCTTGGGGTAGTGTTGTTGTGAAAACCGTGGTTTACCTCTGGGTAAAAATGGGCTTCATATGCTTTATCCAGCTCTTTGAGCTTGGCCTCGTATTCAGGCCAACCTTCGTTTACCCTTGTGTCCAATCCCGCATAATGAATCAATAAGGGCGCATTGATCTGCGCAACTTCATCATCGGCAGGTTGGCTTCCATAAAAGGGAACTGCCGCAGCCAAATCAGGAACTTTTACGGCCATCATATTGGAAATCCATCCCCCAAAACAAAAACCGACCACACCCACTTTTCCATTGCAATCTTTATGGTTTTTAAGATAATCATAGGCGGCGATAAAGTCTTCAAGCATTTCATCACGATCTCGTTGCCGTTGAAGCGTTCTACCTTCATCATCATTGCCGGGATAACCACCTAAAGGCGTCAACGCATCTGGAGCCAAGGAAATGAAACCTGCCAAAGCAGCCCTTCGGCCCACGTCCTCTATATACGGATTGAGCCCACGGTTTTCATGCACCACCACAATACCGCCCAATTTGCCTGTTGCATCTTTGGGTTTGGACAGCAATCCACGGATTTCACCTCCGCCTTTTGGAGAATTATAGGTAATAAATTCAGAATACAGCCGTGGGTCATTGGGTGGAACCAAAAGCGTATCCACGTAATTGGGCATTATAAAGCTCAAGAGTGAGGCCATGGTAACGCCCCCAACAGCATATACGGAGAGTTTTTCCATAAATTCCCTACGATTTAACTGGTTATGGGCATACGCATCATACAGGTCAAAGACCTCCTGTTTAATGTCTTCTTTTTTTAAGGGTGCCATACAGTTGCTATTTAGTTGATTGCCCCTTAAGGTACAAATTTTACCAAAGCAACTTATTGCAAACTAGTTAAATAGAATGTTTTCTATAAAAGTTTCTCCAATACCCTTTCCACCCCTAACTCATTATTGCTAACGGTTTCATATTTGGCTATTTTTTTTACATTGGGATGGGCATTGGCCATGGCAAAGCTATAGTTGGAGAGTTGCATCATTTCCAAATCGTTGTTGTAGTCGCCAAAAACCATGACTTCGTGGGCTGCAATTTGATGCTGATCCATGACTTTCTGAAGTGCGTAGCCCTTGTGTGCATTTTGGTGGGAAACATCTACCCAATTGGCGCCCGACACCTTAACTTTTAGGTTGTCCTCCAAGTGTTTTACCGAGGGATAGATATATTTTTCAGAATCCTCAAAATGGTAAATGGCAATTTTAAGGACCTCTGCTTCAACAGTGGTTTGATCCTTTACAATATCAAACTCTGAATAATATTCCGCCAGCATGGTCAAAAATGCATCGGAAGCATCATTGGCATAGGCATTGTATTGCCCACAGAGTACTGGATGCACATCTTTAAGCGGGGTAACAATATCCAAAATACGGCCAACCTCTTTTTTGTCAATGGGAGTGGTCAACAAGACCTTGTCCTGTTGTTTTATCAAGGCACCATTTTCGGCGATTACGATGATGTCATTTTTAATGGTTTCCAACTTGTCCACCATACTGTTGTATTGCCTTCCACTGGCAGCCACAAAAACAATGTCCTTTTTCTTGAGCTCTTCAAAAATTTCAAAAAAGCGGGGGCTTACTTCGTGGTTGGAGTTCAACAACGTACCATCCATATCGGTCACCACCATTTTGATCTGCGATAAATCCATTTTCAAGAAATTAAGCTGCAAAGGTATTTCTTATTCAGGGAATGAGAGAATCCCTTTTGGTAAAGTTTATATTAATTTAGTGCGATGTTTTACTTCAAACTATGGATTTTTACCAAAAAGAACTGCAATTACGAGCGTACCCAAGAGGGTTTCATTTAATAACGGATGCTGTTTGGGATGCCCTTCCTGAGATAAGGAAAATAGATACGGGAATGCTGCAGGTGTTCATTAAACATACTTCAGCAAGTTTGACCATTAATGAGAATGCCGACCCTACGGTCCGAACCGATTTTGAAAGTCACATCAATAAAATGGTTCCTGAAAATGCCCCTTATTATGTGCACAATTATGAAGGGCCTGATGATATGCCGGCACATATTAAGGCTTCATTGATGGGGGCATCGGTTCAAATTCCCATTACCAACGGAAGGTTGAACTTGGGTATTTGGCAGGGGATTTACCTTTGTGAGCATCGCAACCATGCATCGGGCAGAAAGTTGGTCATTACTGCCTTTGGGCAATAATCATTCGAGACAATTTGAGTAATTCCTGCCTGCGGTATGCAGGCGTGTCAAGCTGTTTTAGACCTTTTGTAAAATAAAAGATCCCGCACAAGGCGGGATCTAAATAAGCGGGGTAAGTTTATATTAAATTTTACTTTACTTTCTCAACGATGGCCTTAAAGGCATCAGGATGGTTCATGGCCAAATCCGCAAGAACTTTTCTGTTAAGCTCTATTCCGTTGGATTTTACTTTCCCCATAAATTGAGAGTAAGACATTCCATGCATTCTGGCACCTGCATTGATACGGGTGATCCATAGGGAACGGAATGTACGTTTTTTGTTTCTTCTGTCACGGTATGCATAAAGCATTGCTTTTTCTACCGCATTTTTGGCTACCGTCCAAACGTTTTTACGTCTTCCGAAGTAACCTTTGGCTTGCTTCATCACTTTTTTTCTTCTAGCTCTTGAAGCAACTGAATTTACTGATCTTGGCATAATGTGTCATTTTTTTGTAGCAGGCGTCTCAATAATTGAGAACTTTTTTGGGCCCAACTCCAGGGTTAATAATAATGTACCGGTTGAACAATTATTTTAAACGTAATTGTTCCTTGATGTTGTCCTCATCCGCTTTGTGAACCAAAGTGGAATGGGTCAACTTAAGCTTACGCTTTTTAGACTTTTTTGTCAAAATATGACTCTTAAAAGCGTGCTTTCTCTTGATTTTACCAGTCCCGGTAAGCTTAAACCGCTTTTTGGCACTGGATTTTGTTTTCATCTTAGGCATTTTCCTAGTATTTATCTCCGCTTATTATGCTGAACAAGGTTCAGTATCTTTTATTTCTTACTCGTTTTGGGAGCAATGAACATGGTCATTCGTTTCCCTTCCAATTTTGGCATTTGCTCTACCTTTCCAAGCTCTTCCAAATCTTGGGCCAGTCTCAACAACAAAATTTCACCTTGATCTTTGTAGACGATGGATCGTCCTTTAAAGAACACATAGGCTTTGAGCTTGGCACCATCCTTCAAAAATTTTTCAGCATGGCGTTTTTTAAACTCATAGTCATGGTCATCTGTTTGCGGGCCAAACCGTATTTCCTTTACGACTACTTTGCTGGCCTTGGCCTTCATGGCCTTTTCGCGTTTCTTTTGTTCGTAGAGAAACTTCTTGTAATCTATAATTTTGCACACGGGTGGATTGGCCTTTGGAGAAATCTCCACCAAATCCAGTTCCAGTTCACTGGCTTTTTCCCTAGCTTTTGAAATGGGATAAACTCCTATTTCCACATTGTCCCCTACGAGCCTCACTTCTGGGGCGGTAATCTTCTCATTGATATTATGAGGGTTTTTGTTTTCCCTCCTAGGTTGGGGCTTAAATCTTCTTCGTATTGCTATGACGTATACTTTTTAGTTAAACTTAATTTTTTAGAACGACTTTAAGGTACTATTTATTTCAGTAGATACCAAGTCGGAAAAAGCTTCTGTGCTTAAACTGCCCAAATCTTCACCTCCATGACGTCGAACCGAAATGGTTTCTGCCGCTTCTTCCTGCTCTCCTACGATGAGCATGAAAGGGATTTTTTTAAGTTCAGCCTCACGGATTTTCTTCCCAACCGTTTCATTCCTGTTATCAATGAGCGCGCGAATTTCGTGATTTTCCAGTGAATTCAAAACTTTTTCCGCATATTTTTCATGTTTCTCACTGACCGGCAGTACAATAGCCTGAGTTGGAATGAGCCATAAGGGGAAGTTTCCGCCAGTATGCTCCAGTAACAGAGCCACAAAACGTTCCATGCTTCCAAATGGTGCCCTATGAATCATTACGGGTTGATGCAGCTCGTTATCACTACCTTTGTACGTGAGTTCAAAACGTTTCGGAAGGTTGTAATCGACTTGAATGGTACCCAATTGCCAATTTCTTCCGAGGGCATCCTTCACCATAAAATCCAGTTTGGGACCATAAAAAGCAGCTTCACCACTCTCAACCACAAAATTCAACCCTTTTTCCTCTGCGGCATTGATGATGGCCTGCTCGGCTTTCTCCCAATCATCCGTGTTTCCGATGTATTTTTCAGGATGTTCAAGGTCACGCACAGACACTTGGGCCGTAAAATTATCAAAGCCCAAAGAGTTCAATACATATAAGGTAAGGTCAATCACATTTTTAAACTCATCATTAAGCTGTTCGGTTGTACAGAAAATGTGGGCATCGTCTTGGGTAAATCCTCTGACCCTGGTAAGACCATGCAGCTCTCCACTTTGTTCATATCTATATACGGTACCGAATTCGGCATAGCGTTTGGGCAAGTCCTTGTAACTAAAAGGAGTGCTGTTGTATATCTCACAGTGGTGCGGACAGTTCATGGGTTTTAGCAAGAACTCCTCATCCTCTTTTGGAGTGTGTATGGGTTGAAAACTATCCTCTCCGTATTTGGCATAATGCCCAGAAGTTACATACAGTTCTTTTTGACCAATATGGGGTGTTACCACCATCTCATATCCCGCTTTCTTCTGCGCCTTCTTAAGGAATTGCTCCAAACGCTCACGCAATGCGGCGCCATTCGGTAACCATAAAGGAAGACCTTGACCCACTTTTTGGGAAAAAGTGAACAACTCCAGTTCCTTTCCCAATTTTCGGTGATCCCTTTTCTTGGCCTCTTCCAAAAGCTCAAGATATTCTGTGAGCTCTTTTTGTTTGGGGAATGAAATTCCGTAGACCCGTGTCAATTGTTTGTTATTTTCATCTCCTCTCCAATACGCCCCGGCCACACTAAGAATTTTGATGGCTTTTATGATTCCAGTATTGGGAATATGTCCACCACGACACAGATCGGTAAATGTGCTATGATCACAGAAAGTGATGGTGCCATCCTCAAGATTTTCAATCAACTCTACCTTATATGGATTATGTTGGTCCTTGTAATAGTGTAGCGCATCAGCTTTGGAGACGCTTCGCATTTTATAATCGTGCTTTCCACGTGCAATTTCCAAGGCCTTTTTTTCAATTTCAGGAAAATCCTTTTCCGATACGGCGTGCTCCCCAAAATCTACATCATAGTAGAAACCATTTTCAATGGCAGGGCCAATGGTAAGCTTAATGCCTGGGTACAATTCTTCCAAGGCTTGGGCCACAACGTGGGAGGTGGAGTGCCAAAATGCTTTTTTCCCTTCGGCATCGTTCCATGTATATAAGGTAAGTGTGCCATCTTCGGTTAGGGGCGTCACCGTTTCCACAGTGGTATCATTGAATTTGGCCGAAATTACATTTCGGGCCAAGCCCTCACTAATGCTCTTTGCAATCTCAATAGGTGTAGTTCCCTCAGAAACTTTCTTTACCGCGCCGTCAGGCAATGTGATCTCTATCATTTACACTCCTTAATTTTGGATGGTGCGCAAAGATACTATCTTGAATTGATGCTTACAATATATATAAGGCTCAATTGGGTAAGAAGGTTCAAATCAGAGGTTTACCTAAAATAGCGTTGAAAAGTAGTCGTGGGTTTGATGGATTCAATAAGATTGATTTGATGTAACACACTGATTTTTAAATCATTGAAATTTTTTTCGATTTTTTTTCGAAATTGTTTTGCGGTATCATTTAAACCTCTCTATATTTGCACCCGCTTAGCTGATAAGGCTGGGTTGGTTTTAAGGGATGGAGGGGCCTTTTCAGGGTTCTTTTTTTTCCTTGATTTGAA
>MRWG01000333.1_pt1 | contig 66937 bp, 56 predicted proteins | sample 1013341 | NCBI WGS metagenome assembly MRWG01 (sample SAMN06117577, study PRJNA244670) | biofilm metagenome | biome: Water; feature: Cathode Biofilm; material: Biofilm; isolation source: microbial consortium enriched at the cathode of a solar microbial fuel cell | place: USA: District of Columbia ...
GTAACTCGCTCGTTTCCTCATCTTCGGATACCTCTCATCTGCGACTATCGTCGCTGATTAAAACTATCCGTTAAACTGGGGGAGCTTCAGTTACCGGCAAATCTGTGGGGTGCCTCCGTTTTCCGAAAATGGGGACATCCCACATTAATCTCTCATCGAAGCGCCTGCCGCTGCAGACAGTTACCGGCAAATCTGTGGGGTGCCCCCGTTTTCCGAAAATAGGGGCATCCCGCATTAACCCCTGATCGTCGCGCCCACTGGCGCCGACATTTTCCGGCGGAAATGTGGGATGTCCCCATTTCCGCTTTAGTCGACAACTTTCTTCGCTATAAAGTATCCGTAACCGACGAATGCCGTGTTGCGCTCATACAGTTCGATTTCTTTTTGTTCCGCCGCCACGATGGTCTTAGCCGCGCCGGAGTTATCGTGGCGCGCGAGGAACCCGGCGAAACGGGCCTGCAGCGGGCGGTAGTAGTTGTCCAGCCAGCACTGTTGCGGCAGCGTGAAATAGGCGAGCGGAGAAAAGCCGCTGGCCTCCAGGACCGCGATTTTTGCCGCCGCCGTATCCACCTCGGGATATTGCTGCAGCCAATGGCGCTGCAGCTCGGCCGGTCTTGCTTGCGTCAGCCACGTGAGCTCCGAAACGGCCAGGATGCCGTCCGGCTTGAGCAACCGGCGCCACGCCCGGATCCCGCTCGCAAAGCCCATGTTGTAGATCGCGCCTTCCGACCAGATCGCATCGAAGGATTGTGCCGCGAACGGAAGTGCGTCCATCGCGGCGATCAGCGTCGTGATCCGTTCGCGAAGCTTCGCCCGGTCCGCGGCGATGTCGAGGTCGTGGATAAAGTCCGGCAGCAAATCGACGGCGGTCACCGTGGCGTCGAGTTCGTGCGCGAGCACGCGCGTGGCGGCGCCGGTGCCGCAACCGATGTCGGCGATCCGCAGATTCTTTCGCGCCCGCAAACCCGACAAACTGATGGCAAGGCGCGTTTCATCGTCGCCGCCAGGTCCCTGGCGTTCACCGTCCCGGTGTAAATCGATTAGCAGTGTTAAATCGTCCATGTGATTAATCCCCGGAATGAGACCGTCAGCCCGCAAGCCGGCGCGGTGCCCGGATCGGTTTCAGCACCGCGCCAACCCGTGTCATCGGGCACGAAAATGTCTACTCCTCCACCCACTTGCGTTCGCCGCGATTGAAATAAGTCTCGCGCGCGATGCGGCCGTTCTCACCGTGACTCATCAGCGCCGTCGACAGGCAATCGAGGTGGTGGACTGAGCGATCGAGTGCCTTCGCGTACGCGTTGATCGAGGCTTTCGTGCTGAACGTCGGCCACGGCGGCTGGTTACAGATTTCGTCCGCGAGTTTGAACGCGCGTGGCAGCAGCGCGGCATCGTCCATGACCTCGTTGACATAACCGTATTCGAGCAGCGTCCCGGCGTCGTAAGTATGGCCGAGCAGGATCATTTCCTTCGCACGCGGCGCGCCGACGATTTGCACGATCGCCGGGATCGTGTGCCAGGTGAGATTGAAACCGATGCTCACCTCGTTGATCGTGAGTTGCGTGCTCGTCGCGGCGAGGCGGAAATCGCATGCCGCGGGCAGCACGGCGCCACCGCCGATACAGTAGCCGTGCATGCAGGCGATCGTGATCGGGCCGAGGTTCGTCAGCAGATCGTACATGCGTTCGCCGGCGCGGGCGTTGTCGATCCACCCCGTCGTGTTCGGCGACAGGGCGTCCAGATCGGCGCCGGAACTGAAGCTCTTGCCTTCGCCACGCAGGATCACGACACGTACCTTGCTCAACCTGTCGAGCTCGATGCATGCCTGCGTCAGATCGGAGACGATCTGATCGTTGATAGCGTTGTGGATGCGCGGCCGATTGAGCACGAGTTCGCGGATGGGGCCGTCGCCGTCGATGCGTAGCGTGTCGAATTCCATGGTTACTCCTCGGGTGCAGCGGTGGATTACCGGGATACAGACGCCACTTTATCTGATCCCGGCTGGTGCCTGGACCACGTTGGCTCGCGCACGGGGCAACCCGTAGCGGGTTCAGAGTGCCGCGTGTGCGTGATCCGCCGGTGTGCGAGCAACGACACGGGGCAGGGCGCGCGATCCGTCAGTGACGAGACCCCGCTACCGGCACGCGGCGAGTGTTGAGCCGGCCCTTACGCCCGCGTTCCCGTTTCGGGCGCAGGCAAAGCGGCGATCGCGATGCCGCTGTCGCAAGGCACGCCGGCAGGCGGACTTGGTGCTGAGTATTACGGTGCGGCGGCCAAGCGTGGCGCCGGAATCACGCGGCGCGTGGTCGAGAGGAATTATTTCCTCGACAACGATGAAATCAGGGTGGGTGACGGACTCGAGATTACGCGCACCGCCGATGTGTTCACCGTGATCGACAACAGCGATGGCCCGGATGCACGGTCGATCGCCAGCGCGGAAGCCTGCGTCGACCCGCTTTTCCTGTTCGATCAATCCGCATTCGATGCGCAATGCCTGCTCGACCCGACCCTCGCCGACATCGAGTTGGCGGACTACTTTACGTTCCAGGTGTCGTCGAACATCGGGGCCGCACCGGTGCCGCTGCCGGCATCATTGCGCGTGCTGGCGCCGGTCGTCGGTCTGCTCACGCCGGCGAGACGACGGGTCGTCTGACCGGTTACCCGGATCAGGAGCGCCGCGGCGCAGAATGCGCTGGATTCGTTGCCGCGGGTGGCGCCACTGCCGGCCACGCAGCGCCACTCAGGGCGCAACGCGCAATTCGAACAGCTGCGGCCAGTGCTTGCCGGTCACGAATACGCGGTTTGTCGCCGCGTCCCAGGCAATGCCATTGAGGACGTCCTCGAGCCCGCGCTCGTCGCGCGGGTAGAGATCACTCAGATCGAACCAGGCGATGACCGTGCCCGACACGGGATCGATCCGCGCGATTCGATCCTCGCCCCACACGTTCGCCCAGATTTCGCCGTTGATGTATTCGAGTTCATTCAGGCGCACGACCGGCGTGCCACCGTCCGTGACGTTCACACCGCGCACGAGTTTGAAATCGGCGGGATCGAAGTAGCGCAAAGCATCCGTGCCGTCGCTGACGATCAGGTGATCGCCATCGCTCGTTAAACCCCAGCCCTCGCCCGCGTAGCGGAACGTCGCGACCCGCTGAAACGATGGCAGGTCGTAGACGAAGCCAAGGCCCTCGCGCCACGTGAGCTGATAGAGGCGGTCGTCGAGCACGGTGATGCCTTCGCCGAAGTAGCGTCGGTCGACCGTCGCGAGGTGTTCGACACGCCCGCTGGCCAGCGCGACCCGACGGATCGATGAGCGGCCGTAACCGCCGGTGCCCTCGTACAACCACCCGTCGTGAATCGTCAGGCCCTGCGTGAACGCGGCTGCGTCGTGCGCGAACGTGTTCACGATCTGTGGCACCGAAGTTGGCGCAGTCCGAACCGGCCGCCCGCAGGCGGCCGCCAGCATCACCACCGTCAGCGAAATCAGTATGCGGCGCAGGATCATCAGTGAAATGTATGCGGGCCCACCGCCGCGATCAGGTCAACGTTGCTGAGTGTAGCCGCAACCCGTTCGACCCCGTTCACTGTCCGGGGCGCACGAGGCCGGGTAGCCCGATTGTATTCAATTTCTTCCGCGGCCAGGCACAACCCGGGAACGTGCTTGCGGTGCTCAGCCTGGCCCCGGGCTTCGCTCGTGCTCAACCCCGTCGGCGAGACGCTGAACGCGGCGCAATGACTCCGGCAAGACGCCGATCCGGTTTCGCTGCCGGCACGGTGCGTGGCCCGGGAGGTATTCCGGCGTCCCGGTCCCGCGCGGGGCCCCGCGACAGGCGCCGACAACGCGCGACGCGCCGGTTCACCGCCCGCATTGGAGCGTTCGGGACGCGCGATCGCCGGCGGTCCGTGGCCGCTCGCGCAACTCGTCGCTGCACCGCATGGCTGTTGATTAGTATATTCTAATATTCTAATATAAGATTACGTTTTGTGAATCTGTAAACATTCAGGAATACCGCACGATGCCAGAAGCCGTCATCGACGCTGCTATCAGCCCGCCCCGCGCGCGCATCGACGAGCCCGCTCCGGAGTTCGAGGCGCGGACGACCCGTGGTCTGGTCCGGCTGTCCGACTACCGCGGCCGCTGGTTGCTGTTCTTTTCGCACCCGGCGGACTTCACGCCCGTTTGCACGTCGGAATTTATCGCCCTGCAACGGGCGGCGCCGCGATTCGACGCGCTCGGCTGCGCGCTGCTCGGGTTATCGGTCGACAGCCTGTATGCGCATATTGCCTGGGTCAAGGATATCGAGACCCGCTTCGGCGACCGCATTGCGTTTCCAATTATCGAAGACATCTCCATGGCGATCAGCCGGGCCTACGGCATGATTCACCCGGGCTCGGCCACGACCGCGACCGTGCGTTCCGTGTTCTTCATCGACCCCGAGGGTTACGTGCGCGGCCTGATCCATTACCCCACGACCGTCGGCCGTTCCGTTGCGGAATTGCTGCGGGTGTTGAGCGCGCTGCAGGAATCCGATGCGCACGATGTCGCCACCCCGGAAGGGTGGGAGCCCGGCGAGCCCGCTGTTCTGCTGCCCCCGCTCGAGCAGTCCGAGGCGGATCGGCGCGATGCCACGAACAGTGGTGCGTGGTATTACACCCCGGCAGGAGAACCGTCATGACCCCCGACAGCGGCGCCCTGGAGCCTCTGGCAGCGGAGGCGACGTCCCTGCTGAAAGCACTCGCGCATCCGGCGCGACTCCTGATCTGCTGCGAATTACGCGAGCACGAACTTTCCGTTGGCGACATTGAAGCCACGCTGAACATCAAACAGCCACGCCTGTCACGCGAACTCGCGAAGTTACGCGCGGCCGGCGTGGTCACGACGCGGCGTGAATCGAAAGTCATTTTTTATACCTTGAGCACGGAGCGGCGCATTACCGCCATGGTCGATGCGGTCTGCGCAGTGATGCTCGGCGGCAGCGCCCGGGTGAGCCGGTCGATCCGTGACGACGAAAAATCACGCAGGAATATCCCGGGCGGTTACGGCGTATTCGCCCGGACAACCGAATAGCAACACGAACACGACCAAGGAGTCAGCTATGAACAAGCCCGTTGTCACCGGTTTCTTCGATGAAGCCACGAATACGATCAGTTACGTCGTTGCGGATCCCGCAACGAATCGCTGCGCGGTGATCGATTCACTGCTCGATTTCGACCAGGCCTCCGGCCGCACGAAAACGGAATCGTCCGATCGCCTGATCGCATTCGTGCGCCAGCAACAACTCGAGTGCGACTGGATCATCGATACCCATGTCCATGCCGACCACCTGAGCGCCGCGCCGTACGTGCGCCAGCAACTCGGCGGCAGGACGGCGATCGGGGAGCACGTGTCGACGGTGCAGCGCGTGTTCAGCAAGATTTTCAATGAAGGCCAAAGCTTCCAGACCGACGGCCGGCAGTTCGATCACCTGTTCGCCGACGGTGAGCACTATCGCGTCGGATCGATCGAGGCGCGCGCCATTCATACCCCGGGTCACACCCCGGCCTGCATGAGTCACCTGATCGGCGACGCGCTGTTCGTCGGCGATACGATCTTCATGCCGGATTTCGGTACCGCGCGCTGCGACTTTCCGGGTGGCGATGCGGGAACGCTCTACGACTCGATTCAGAAGCTGTTCGCGTTGCCGGACGACACGCGCATGTTCCTGTGCCACGACTACAAGGCGCCGGGCCGCGACGACTACGTGTGGGAGACGACGGTCGGGGCGCAGAAGCGTTCGAACATCCACGTCAAAGCCGGTACTTCGCGCGACGAATTCATCGCCATGCGGACGGCGCGCGACGCAACGCTCGACATGCCGAAGCTGATCCTGCCTTCGGTGCAGGTAAACATGCGCGCGGGCGACATGCCGCCGCCGGAAAGCAACGGCCAGCGCTACATGAAAATACCGATCAACGCGTTGTAACGCGAAACCGGAGCTGAACATTGGATATCAAAACGCTCGCCCCGGATCTGTCCGTGGCGTCGCAAATCACCGCGCAGGACGTCGGCGTCGCCGCTGCCCGGGGTTTCCGTGCAATCATCATCAACCGGCCGGATCACGAATCCGACGATCAGCCGGCGCACGAAGACATCATGGCGGCCGCCGCGCGCCACGGGCTCGGGGTCCGCTACCTGCCGGTCTCACCGGGCCGCCTGACCCGGAAAGATGTCGAAGCGTTCGAACAGGCCATGCGCGAACTGCCGGCCCCGGTCCTCGCGTTTTGTCGCACGGGAACGCGTTCCGTATCGCTGTGGGCACTGATGCAGGCGGGGCATCTGTCGACGGACGCGATTGTGAAAACAGCTGCCGCGGCGGGTTACGACCTGTCGGGTCTGCGCACCCGCCTCGAAGCGGGCGATACGGGAGCGGATCGCGACCACGGCAAAGCGTTGCATCACGACATCGTGATCGTCGGCGGTGGCGCGGCCGGCATCGCCACCGCCGCGTCGATTCTCAAGCGGCGCAAGGACATCGACGTCGCGGTCATCGAGCCGCGCACGGAACACTACTACCAGCAGGGCTGGACCCTCGTCGGTGGTGGCGTGTTCAAACGCGAACAAACGGAACGCGCCATGGCGGCGCTGATGCCGAAGCGCGCGACGTGGTTGCGCACGGCGTGCGCGGAGTTCGCGCCAGAACGCAACGAAGTGATCCTCGAGGACGGCGCGCGCGTGAGCTATCAGGTACTGATCGTCGCCCCCGGGATCAAGCTCGACTGGGACGCCATTGCGGGTCTTGACGAAGCGCTCGGCCGGTACGGGGTGACGTCGAACTACCGCTTCGACATGGCGCCATACACGTGGACGCTCATCGAGTCGCTCAAGCGTGGACGGGCCCTGTTCACGCAGCCACCAATGCCGATCAAGTGCGCCGGCGCCCCGCAAAAAGCCATGTACCTCGCGTGCGATGCGTGGCGTCGCCGCGGCGTGCTCGATGCGATCGACGTCGAGTTTCACAGCGCTGGCGGCGTACTGTTCGGGGTGCAGGACTATGTGCCGGCGCTGCAGCAATACGTCGAGCGCTATGGCATCGAGCTGTGTTTCCAGGAAACGCTCGTCGCCGTCGACGGGCCGGCCAAAACCGCTTATTTCGACATCAGCGGCGCCGACGGGCAGACCCGGCTCGAGGCGCGGTCGTTCGACATGCTGCACGTCTGTCCGCCGCAGTCGGCGCCGGATTTCGTGCGCCGGTCGCCGCTTGCGGATGACGCCGGCTGGGTCGACGTGGACGGCGAAACGCTGCAACACCGGCGCTACGGCAACATCTTCGGCCTCGGCGACGCGGGTTCGTCGCCGAATGCGAAAACCGCGGCCGCGGTGCGCATGCAGGCGCCCGTCGTCGCCCACAACGTGCTGAACGTGCTCGACGGAAATGCACCGAATGCCGTGTACAACGGTTACGGTTCGTGTCCGCTGACGGTAGAGCGGGGCAAAATCGTGCTCGCGGAATTCGCTTACGGCGGCAAACCCGCCCCGACCTTGCCGTCGTGGTTGATTGACGGGACGCGGCCGACGCGGGCCGCGTGGCTGCTGAAAGAAAAGCTGCTGCCGACGATTTATTTTCACCAGATGTTGCGCGGTAACGAGATCCTGGCCCGACCCCGGTTGCTGCCGCACCGGCCGACGGCGCACGACGCTCCGGCGGCGTGCGATTTCGAAGCCGATCGTCGCTAGTTCGGAAGCTTTTACGCGCCCGCCGTGCATTCCGGCGGGCGCGTCGTCACCGCGTTGTCAGATCCTGTGACCGGCGAAGTTGCGTGATCCGCGCCCGCGGCCGGGAACGCCGCCGTGTGCATCTTGTATGCTAGCGCTGTTTAACCAGGCCAACGCTTCCCGTGTCCAGAACGTTCGACCCCGCAGCAATCCCGGTCAAACCCGCGGCAACCGTGATCCTCGTCGACGACCGGCCGGATCTGCGGGTGCTCATGCTGCGGCGAACCGCGCGCGTCGTGTTCGCGCCGGACATGTGGGTGTTCCCCGGCGGCCGGGTCGATCCGGAAGATCATGCCGGCGAACTCGACGGCGTGATCACGGGCCTGTCCGATGCCGAGGCGTCGCGGATCCTCGACGTGGAACGCGGCGGGCTCGCGTGGTGGCTTGCGGCGTGCCGCGAAACGCTCGAAGAATCCGGTTTGCTGCTGGCGCATACCGCGGCCGACGACGAACTCGTAAGCTCGCTGCGCGACCGCGTGCGGGAAGATGAATCCGTGTTCGCCGAGCTCCTGAGCGAGGCGGGGATCGTGCTTGATGCCACCGCAATTGAGGAAGTCGCGCGTTTCATCACGCCCGAAGGGTCACCGCGCCGTTTCGATGCGCGTTTTTTCGTTGCCCGTGCGCCGGCGAACCAGCAGCCGCATCACGACGACGGTGAAATCGTCGAGTGGGAGTGGGTGGCACCGCACGATGCGCTCGCGCGATGGTCACAGGGTTCGTTCGCGATGATGTCGCCCACCGTGCGGATGCTCGCCTGTCTCGATCGCTACGCCGACGCGGACGCCGTCATGCGGGCGGCGCGCCGCCGGACACCGTACCGGCGCGTGCGCGTGGTCGATCCCGAGGGCGAGTACCGGGTAGTCCTGCCGGGCGAAGCGGGTTACGAAACCGCGGAACTCGAAATCGAAACCGGCTGGGTGCGCCTGTGGGGCGCGGTCTAGTTCGCGAACGCGTGCTGCTGGCTACACGCCGCGGTGCGCAGAAGCCGCGCATTGGCCGGTATCCGCACGTCGCGATGGCACCTCGTCGAGAGTGTCCGTCGGTTGCCGCGATGTCGGATTCAGCCCGGGCCGAGCGGGCGGTGAACGGGATCCGGGCCGACGGGGCGCCCCGGCCGGCCGCGAGGGCCGCTGGCGGCACCGCGCCATTGCGGCTTGCGCGCGCGGCAGCGAACTCAGCTACATTTCGATTCGCCGCAGTTCAGGCAGGTCAGGCAACCGTCGAGCAGGATCGCGGCTTTCGTCATGCATTTTTTGCACAGGACTGCCGCGTCGGGGAACTGTTGCCCGTCGTTATCCGCTGAGCCGTTCATGCGGTTGTCGAATTCCGCGCGTTTCTCCGCAATGAACGCTTTCTGGTGTTGATCGAGTTCGGCCGGCTTCAGGATCCCGATCCGGATCAGGTGTTGTTCCACGACGTCACCAATTTCGGCCACGAGTGACGGCACGAAACGTCCGCCTTTCTTGAAGTAACCGCCGCGCGGGTCGAACACGCTGTGCAGTTCTTCGACGAGGAACGTGACGTCGCCACCCTTGCGGAACACCGCCGATATGATCCGGGTCAGCGCGACGATCCACTGGAAGTGATCCATGTTCTTCGAGTTGATGAAGATCTCGAATGGACGGCGCAATTCGTGCTCGGTACCCGGGTTCAGCACGATGTCGTTGATCGTGACGTAGAGCGCGTGATCCGACTGCGGCGTCTTGATTTTGTAGGTCTCTCCGATGAGCGACTCGGGGCGTTCGAGCTTTTCGTGCATCTGCACGACGTTCTGTTCGGCGGCGGCATGCTCCGGTGTCACCTCGATGGCCTCATCCGTGGACGGGTCCTTGACCCCGCACGCCACGATTTTCCTGTCGATCCTGATCGTCATGCACGTGGCTCCTCAGTATTTGCCGTAATAGCCTTCTTTCAGCGCGTCGTAGAGATTCGCCGCCGTGTGGGTTTCCCCGTCGTACTCGATCTCCTCGTTCCCGTGCGCTTCGACCACGGTGCCGTCCTCGAGCACAAAGCGGTACACGGTGTTCGCAAGGTCGGCGTTGTTGACCAGGACACCCTGGAAACGTTCCGGATTGAAACGGAACGTCGTGCAGCCTTTCAAACCGTTGTTGTAGGCTGTCAGGTAGATGTCCTTGAAGGCCTCAAACGGATAGTCCGCGGGTACGTTGATCGTTTTCGAAATCGACGAGTCAACCCAGTGCTGAGCGGCGGCCTGAATCGCGATATGTGCCTCCGGGTTCAGGTCAGCGGTCGTGACGAATGCGTCCGGCAGTTCCGCCGGAACCACTTCGTCGGACCCGCTGGCCTGGCCGAGAAAGTGCCGGTAACACAGCAGTTCGTAAGAATAGACATCCACCTTCTCTTTCGACTTCTTGCCCTCGCGGATCACGTTGCGCACGTAATGGTGCGCAAAACTCGGCTCGATGCCGTTACTCGCGTTGTTCGCGAGCGATAACGCGATCGTGCCGGTCGGTGCGATCGAGCTGTGGTGGGTGAAACGCGCGCCGACTTCCGCGAGTTCGGCGACGAGGTCGGGTTCGAGCGTGGCGATGCGTTGCATATAACGGCTGTATTTCGCGTGCAGGGTCGCGCCACTGATCCGGTCGCCGGCGACGAAACCGTCGGCTGACATCTCCGGTCGCCGGGCAAGCATTTCGTCGCTGACTTCGAACGTCTCGCGCATGATCGGCGCCGGCCCCTTCTCGCGCGCGAGATCGAGCGCGGCGCGCCAGCCTTCGAGCGCGAGTTCGCGCGCAACCTCGGCGGTGAACGTGACCGACGGTTCGTCGCCGTAGCGCATGCCCAGCATCGCGAGCGTGGAACCGAGCCCGAGAAAGCCCATGCCGTGGCGTCGCTTGCGCAGGATTTCGTGTTGTTGCTCCGGCAGTCCGAGCCCGTTGATTTCGACGACGTTGTCGAGCATCCGCGTAAACACGTTGACGACGCGTCTGAATCGCTCCCGGTCGAACGTTGCCCCGGCGGTAAACGGGGCACTCACGAAGCACGTCAGGTTGACGGACCCGAGCAGGCACGCGCCGTAAGGCGGCAGCGGCTGTTCCCCGCACGGGTTCGTCGCGCGGATCGTTTCACAGAACCAGTTGTTGTTGAGTTCGTTGATGCGATCGATGAGTACGAACCCGGGCTCCGCGAAATCGTAGGTCGAGCGCATGATCACCTCCCACAAGTCACGCGCCCGGATAACGCGCCGGACCCGGCAGGCGACGCGGCCTTGTTTGTCGGTGATATAACCGTCGTGGATCGGCCATTCGCGCCACACGATATCGTCGCCGTCGAGGGCAAGGCCGGCATCGCGGAGTTCCTGCGGGGTTACGGGAAACGCCAGCGGCCACTGCCCGTCGGCCTCCACGGCGGCCATGAATGCGTCGGTGACCATGAGCGACAGATTGAAGTGCTGCAGCCGGCCGGATTCGCGCTTTGCCGTCGTGAATTCGAACACGTCCGGGTGACCGACGTCGAACGTCGCCATCTGCGCGCCGCGGCGGCCACCGGCGGAGCTGATCGTGAAGCACATCTTGTCGTAGATATCCATGAACGACAGCGGCCCGGACGTAAACGCGTCGGCGCCGGACACGTAGGCGCCACGCGGCCGCAGCGTGGAGAATTCGTAGCCGATCCCGCTGCCGCTCTTCAGGGTCATACCGCCTTCGTGCAGCTTCGCCAGAATATCGTCCATCGAATCCCTGATCGTGCTGGACACGGTGCAGTTGATCGTCGAAGTGGCCGGCTTGTAGTCCCGGGCCCCCGCGTTCGACAGGATCCGGCCGGCGGGAATCGCGCCATGGTGCAATGCCCAACAAAACTCGTCGTACCAGTGGTCGCGCAGTTCGGGCGTGCTTTCGAGATCCGCGAGCACGCGAGCGACCCGTTCGAGCGTCGCGTCGATGGACGCATCGATGGGCTTGCCGGCGTTGTCCTTCAGGCGGTACTTGCGATCCCAGATGTCGATCGATGCGGGTTGTAGAGCGACGTCCGGGGTTACACTTCCGGTGACGCGCGGCGTCAATTTCCTCATGCAAACTGCTCCTTCGCGAACCGGTGTCACGGCGTCCGCAGGCACCCGATTCATTATCAATTCTGGCGATCACGACCGCGGGGATCACGCGCAGGTACCGGCCGATCACTACGCCCCGCGCCGCGGCGAGATGGCATCCCGGTCCCCGGGCCCCGGCGTCACGCAGCGGTCGGGCTGGTGATCCCGGCACCCGTGGCGCAGGGTTGACCGGCCCGGGCTTCGCGGCCGCGATGCCGGTCGCGGCCGGTGCGTACCCGGTTCGCGTGCCACCGACCCGGTAGCGGGTCTGGTGCGCCAGGCTTCCCGTTGCGGGCCGTGGCGCAGGCCTCAACCGTAATGGATTACCATGAATTCGTCGAACCGGATCCGCTTGTCCGGCGGAATGATCAACGTGGTCATCGGGTCGCGGATGATCGCGGGTCCATTGACAACATTACCGGCCGCGAGTTCGGACATCTGCCACACCCGGAAGTCGTGAAAGCGACCTTTGTGGCTGACCCTGCGGCTGTGCACGTAGGCGGAATCCGACGGCGTCGCGCCCGCCAGCGTGTGCCGCCGGATCAGCGGCATTGCTTTCGGCACGACGGCCTTGATGTACAACTCCGAGACGGCGTAGCCCACTTCGGGAAAACGCGCACCCTCCGGGTAGATCTGCGTATACATCTTTTCGAACGCCGCCACGAGACCGTCGACATCGCACGCCTGCGCGGCGCTCGTTATCGCGAGCGGCGTATCGAAGCTTTCGAGTTGTCCAATATACCGTGCGTAGATGCCGTAGCTGAAGCTGATAGCGCTGATGTCGGCGCCCTCGGCGCGCAGCTCCGCGCGCGCGGCATCTTCCATCTCCCGGTACAGTTGCTCGATCTCGCGGCCTATGCGCGCCCGGTAGTCGGCGTCGGCGTCGTTCGGGATCGCGGCGACGTAGCCTTTATGATAGCGGTGCATGTACTCGGCGCAGGAAGCGCCGAAGGCCGAGAAAGCGGCCGCATAAGGCACGGTGATGATATCGGCCACCCCGAGTCCGTCGGTGAAATCCCACAGGTGCACGGGGCCGGCGCCGCCGTAGACGAGGACGGTGAACTCGGCCGGGTTATATCCTTTCGCGAGCATCATCGTCGCCGCGGCATCACGCATCTGCGTGCACACGACTTCGAGGATCCCTTTACCGGCTGCGTAAATATCGAGGCCGAGCGGCCGCGCGATGGTTTCTTCAAGCGCCGCGATCGCGCGGTCACGGTCGAGCGTGATCTTGCCGCCGAGAAAATAATCCGGGTCGACATAACCCATCGCGACGTTCACGTCCGTGATCGTCAGTTGATCGAACTTGTAGCATTTGCCGACCGCGGCGCCGGCGCTTTCCGGTCCGACGCGTAGCCGTTTGTACTTGTCGAGCGACACCGCCGAACCGGCGCCGGAACCGACGGAATCGAGCGCGACCATCGGCAGCGCGAGGCGGTGGCCGGCGAACTCGGGGTCCTTGCGGATCGGGATCTGGTTGTTGAGCACGAGACCGACGTCGAAACTCGTACCTCCCATGTCGCAGCACAGTACCCGGTCGAGCCCGAGTTTGCTGCTCAGGATCCGGGCGCCCATCATGCCGCCGATCGGCCCGGAGATGACGGTTTCGTACAGTCGCGGGTAACTCACGTTCACGGCACCGCCGTAGGACAGCAGCGTGAGTAACTGCCCGCCGTAACCGTCCTTGCGAGCGGCGGTTTCGACGCTCTTGAGCGCGTCGCGGGTACTCTCGGCGGCGACACATTGCAGCAGGAGGCTTTTTACGCGGTTGTTTTCCTTCAACACCGGCGCGACCTCGTAGGACGTGACGACCGGGACCGCGACCCCACGTTGCGCCACGATCGCTTCGGCAATGGCTTTTGCCCGCAGTTCGTGCTCGGGGTTGATGAACGAATTCGTAAACAGGATCCCGATCACCTCGATGCCGTCATCGAGCAGTTTGTTTACCGCGGTCCGCACATGGTCTTCATAGAGCGGTATGAGGATCACGCCGGGCGCTATGTGTTTGTCCATGAAATAGGAACCGCCGCACGTGCGCTCGAGGACACCGTGCACGTTTTTCGGATCGATCATCGCGCGCGTGTGTTCGTGCAACTGGTTATGCAGCAGGTCGTGTTGCGCCTGCCCGAGGTAGGTGAGCCCGCCTTCGATGATGGTGATGTCTTCGAATCCGCGCGTCACGAGCAAGCCCGCCTTGCGGCCGGTACCGGTGAGCACGGTGTTCAGCATCCCCGTCCCCGCGTAGATCGATACCGCGGCGTGCCGATGCAGCTCGGCGGACGTCGTGTCCAGCGAGTCCGCCGTATCCTGCACGGATTCTAGGTAACTCGAGGCCTCGTCACCGCGTTTCGTCAGCGATTTGCCCACCCGGAAGCTCCCGTCCGGCAGTACGAGTATTGTATCGGTCATCGTCCCGCCGGCATCGAGGGCGAGGATGTATTGTTTCGTCAGCGCGGCGTCGTCGAAGGCCATGACGCTTACTCCTGTCGATGGCGACGCATCAAACGGCGACGCGTCGAGGTGGTTTTACAGACACCGCCGTCGCCCGGTAGCGGGACCCTCGTCACGATACCGGGTGAACGGGGCGCGGATGCGGCCTGCCGCCGCGTTGCGTGTCACAGCCAGGTGCCCGTTTTCTTCAGCGTGTCGTCCCGGTACCAGTCCGTCGCCTCGTCGTCGAGCGGGCGACCGAGGAAATCGCGGTAGAAGCGATCGAGATCGGGCAGGATCTCGAAAATCAGCGGATATCCCGGCGGCACGACTTCGACCGCGAGTTGCGCGTAACACCCCGGGCAATAGAACTCCCGGATTTCGTTCCACAGCGGTTCCGGTGCCGCGGCCGCCGGATAATAGACGTCGGCGAACTCCGCCGCCGTTTCCTTGACCCGCAAGCGCGCTGCGGTTTTCCAGTTCGCGCGGTAATCGCCGAACTCATGTCCGCAGTCGCATTTGACGACACGCCCGTGGTCCGGCTTCGCGACGATATAGAGGTGTTCGGAAATGCGCAGCAGGATCCGGTCGTCCCACGGTACGCGCTCCTGCAGGACCTCGAGATAAGTCCAGAACCGCTCCGTGTCTTTCGTTTCCATCCGCAGCAGGCCGCGCGCGTCCTGCGGGTCGATCGTACCGTTGACGAGCTGCCGTACGAGGTCTTTTTCTATCGTCGTCATCATAAGCCTCCGCGGTTTGACGTCACGCCGGCCGTCGGCATGAACGCCGTCGATCAGAGATCGAAATCCTCCGGCAGGTGCCAGAACCCCCGGTAGTGACGGTTGTAGTTGTCGAAGCTCGTCGAGCTTCGATACATCTCCTGAACCGGGTCGATAAAATCTTTCGCCAGCACCCGCTCGCGGGTGCGTCGCCACCACGTGCTCGTGGGGCACGATTGTTCCCGGCGCTGTGTGAGCAGCGCCGCGCGTCTTTCGCGTGTCGCCGTTTCATCGACCACGTATTGTCCGTCTGCGAATGTCAGCACGACCCCGTAAATCCGCTCGGAAAACCCGGCGGGTACCCGGTTTGTATTTGCATCGAGTGCAACGGCGTGCGGATCGCGCTCGAGGGGATCGCCCCAGCCACCGCCGGTGCCAGCGATTTGCGACCACAGGTCATTGTCTTTCAGCGTGTGATCCGGCGCGTCGGACTTCCAGATCTCGAGGCGGTCGGCTTTGAGCTTGCCTTCCGCGACGAGATCGACGAGTTCCTGGAACGTCGTCGGGGTGATCCCCTGTTCGATCAATGCCGGCAGATTCGTGCCCTGGGCGACCGCGACCGCGGCGCCGGGGGAGGGGTAGCCGCCCATCATGCCCTGGCCGACTTCGGTCATGAACGAACACGCGCTGCCGGCGCGCGAAGCACCGAAGCGCTGGCCGGACTCGACGATCCAGTGCACGGTCGTCAAGCCGATCCCGCCACGGTACTTGCCGTGTCCGCAGTAACCCGGCTGCAACTTCCGGCCGAGGTGGAACAGCGGCGGGATCAGGTATTCGAATTCCTCGGAGTTGCCCATGTTGCACAACTGGCTCGCGATGAACCAGACCGCGGGCTGGCCGTCGCGGTAGGAAAACGCACCGTGCGCGCAGGCGCCGAGGAGTTCGAAATTCGTATACCCGTACGGGGTGCCGTCGGCGAGGACACCGTCGCCCTGGACGGAATCCCACGGTGCACTCACGGCGTAGGACTCTTCCATGTAACCGCGCATGAACTGTCCCCGCGTGAGCGCGTTATACGCCATCGTCGTGACCTGCAACATCTGTGCCCAGGCATTCGAATGCGATGCGATCTGGGTACCCGGGTTGTAGATCGAGCCGACGGGCAGGTTGCCGGTTACCGCGTAGTTGCCGCCGGAGCTGAACTTCGTGTTGTAAGCGAGCGCCCCCGACAGGCCGAGCATGAACGCAACTTTCACCCCGCCGGGGAATGCGTTGAACGCGTGGTAACCCCAGCGTGAACTGCCTTCCATGTCGTTGCAGATGCGTCCGCGTTCGTCGATCGTGGTACTCATATGCATGTGGATCAGGTTGTCCACATCGGCGCGTTCCCAGATTTTCTGCAATCCCTTGAACTTCGCGACGCGAAACCCGACCTGCTCATAGGTGCCCGGGATCATCCAGTTGCGGATGTTATCGATCACAACCCGCCGGCTCTCTTCGATCACTTCGCGCGAAGCGAGTTTGAAATACTCGACGCCGAATTCGTCGATCACTTCGTGCACGCTGCGCGCGATCATCGCCGCGCCCGCGAGGCGCATCTTGTCGTCGAGGATGTTCATCATCCCGGCGCGGGTACGCCGCTTCCACATCTCGTCCCACCAGGCATACTGCCTGAGGTTTTCGCCGGTCCGCGTGGGCGGGCAGACGAAGCCGTCCATGTACGTATCGACGCAAAACATCGCCCAGCTTCCGGCCTGCGGTGCGCCGACTTCCATGATGTGATTGATAGCACAGGCCCAGGCGACGACTTCGCCGTCGTGTACCACCGGAACATACGTATACGTGTCGCCCGGGTGCGGCGCGCCGCAGGAATAACCGTCGTCCGCGACATACACGTCACCGTCGTGGAAGCCCGGGTTTTCTTCGTAGCCGCGGTCGACCATGAATTTGATCGCGACGGGAAACGCCGCCGAATGCGCTACGAACCCTTCGGACAACGCGATCGAATCGCCCTCGGCGGTCGCGAGCGCCCATACCGCTTCACCCATTTCGCGTCCGCCAGGCGAAGCAGCAACGAAGCGTGCGACCTCGCGCGCGGCCATGCAGGCGGACTGCAGTCGTGAATAGAAACGTTCGAATTTCATCGGGTCTGCCTGTTTGCACGACAGCTCCTCGACGCCCCAATAGCGCCCCGTCTGTGCGGTCAGGCGTTCACGCTCGTAGACTTTATGGCGCAGGGATTTTTCGACATCAGGAACGGCAGTTGCCGGTGCGGTCTCGAGGGCGGGTGTTGCTGACATGGGCCACTCCTGTGTACGCGGAACGTACATTCGATAGCGCGTGTGTCATCGATGCTAGGAGTGCGCGATCACCGCGACCTTGATGCATGTCAATTCGGCAAATTACCCGCACACGGGCCACGAACCACGGCCACCGCATGCGGAAATGGGGACATCCCACATTACGGGAAATGGGTACGGGGGAAATGGGGACATCCCACATTTCTTCCCGCTTGATCTCCGATCGGCACGCCGACAGGCGCAAGCGTTTAGCGGCGAATTAGCGGAGCGATCCGGTTATGGCTGGGTAATGCGGGATGTCCCCATTTCCCGTCGGTTATGACTGGATAATGTGGGATGTCCCCATTTCTTCAAAAATGTGGGATGTCCCCATTTCTTGAGGACGTCTGGCGGGTCGCGCGTACGCTTCAGGTTTCGAGCAACTGACGCAGACCGGCGACGTCCTTGAGCACGATGTGCGCGCCTTCGGTTACGAGCAGATCGGCGTGGCGGAGATTCGCGAGAATGCGCGAAAACGTCTCAGGCTGCAGCGACAGATGGGAGGCGATGACGTTTTTCGGGATCGCGAGCTGGATGTCACGCGCGTGTTCGGCGTCGGGCGGCAGCTGGCGCAACAGGTAGGAGACGAGCCGGTAGGTGCCGTTGTGCAGCGTGATCTCGTCGATCTGCACCACGAGTTCATGCAGGCGGGTGGACAATACCCCCATGACACGGAAACAGCATTCCGGTGACTGCGCAAGAATGTCGCGCATCGTCGCGACGCTGAAGCGGAGCAGGCTCGACTGTTCGATGGCACGCGCATCGACGGGATAACCGCGGCGGTTTTCGTCGAACATCATCGCTTCGGCGAACGTCTCGTCCGGCCCGATAAGTGCGATGACCTTTTCGTCGCCGGCACTGCTCGAGCGCGACAGCAAAATGCGCCCGGACTCGACGAAATAGAAGTACGTCGCGGGGTCTCCGAGGTGAAACAGTGGCTGACCGCTCGCGCACTCGATACGGGCCGCGGTCTTGCTGATGTTGACCAGCATATCATCATCGATGCCGGAAAACAGGAACACGCGCTGGATGTCGGCCGGGCTTACAGTTGTTCGCGTCATGGCTTGCTAAAGGGCGAATTGATGCACGTCAAGGTAAACGATTTTACGTCACGGTGATATAAGCCGCTCGAAGGCAGGATACGACGCAGATGGCGGCAAGCATGCAACGAGCGATGCCCCGGGCAGGCGCATGAATCACCGCGTCGAGGTGATCGTCGGTCAGCGCTGCCGCTCGTGTGATGAAGCGGAAGCGTTGTGGGGGGCAATCGCGAAGGAACTCGGCGTAAACATCGCGGTGCGGCGCATCGACGCGGACGACAAGGCGGGCGCCGGCGTCACCGCGCTACCGGTGCTGCACGTTGACGGGCGCGCCATCGCGGTCGGGGTGCCGACCCCGGCGCGCGCACGCGAGCTGCTCGAGCGGGCTTTGACCACGCCGTAGTGCGGCGCCGCAGCGTGCGGAACCCGGAGCAGATTCAGACCGGATCGGGCGGTGTCGATTGCGCCGGCACGAACCCGTCGGAATAACAGTAAGACTCGTCGAGTCCGTGTTCGATGAACGCCGGCACCGCGGCTTCGACCATGCCGACCGAGCCGCATGCATACAGCGAGTATTCACGCATATCGGGGAAATCCGCGAGCATCGCTTCGTGCACGAAGCCGCGCCGCCCCGGCCACGGATCGTCGGCGGCAAGCTCGGACAGCACCGGGACAAAATGAAAATTCGGGTGCTCGCGCTGCCACTGTTCGGCGAGATCGGCCATGTACAGATCGGCGTGCGTGCGTACCCCCCAGTACAGCCACATCGGCCGCTGCAGGTCACGATGAAACGCGTCTTCGAGAATACTCTTGACCGGCGCGAAACCGGTGGCGCCGGCGATGAACAGGATCGGCCGCGTATCCTCGTGTAACGTAAACTGGCCGAACGGTCCTTCGAATTCGAGCGTATCGCCGGGGCGCAGGTGTTCGAACGCGTAAGTCGTGAACCGTCCCCCCGGGACCCGGCGCACGTGCAACTCGATGCGGTCGCTGGCATGCGGCGCGTTCGCAAACGAGTAAGCGCGCCTGGCGCCATCATGCAAGACGATGTTGATGTACTGGCCGGCGACGAACTCGATCCGCTGCCCCTCGTCGGGCCGCACCCACAGCCGCAGCACGTCGGGACCGAGAGGCTCCATGGCTTCGACGACGCCGCGGTAGCGGTGCGTCGGGGTGACCGTGCCGCTGACGCCGAGCGTATCCACGGGAACGTCGATTTCGACATCCTCGAGCGCGGTCGCGCAGCACAGCAGCGTCTGGCCGCGAGCGCGCATCGCCGCCGTCAGCGCCGCCGGCTGGAAGTTACCCTGTTCGATACGGCCGTTCAACACGGTGGCGACGCACAGGCCGCAGCCGCCCGCCCGGCACTCGTAAGGCAGGCTGAGGCCGTTGCGCAATCCCGCTTCGAGCAGGGTCTCACCGCTGCGCGCTTCGACCGTTATCGCCCCGGGATGCAGGGTCACGCGGTGAACGCCGGCGGCACCCCGCCGCCGCGGGGGCAACCACGGTGCGAGGGCAAGCAACGCGGTCACACCGAGCACGAGACTCCAGACCGCGCCGATCGGCCAGAGGTAGACGAGCGGATAAAGTGCGAGCAGGAACCAGTCGACCGACAGTACCGCGGGCACCTCCGCGAGTCGCGCCGCACCGCCCTGACTGACGACCGGCTGCACGAGCGCGAGGATCAGCAGCATGACCGCAACACTGACAATAATCGGCCGCGGTGGCAGGGTACTCGCTTTCGGCACCCGCTGTACGTGTACCCACAACAGCAGCAGGATCAGCAGCGGGACCCCGATATGAATGAACACGAGCAGTGAAAAAAGGCGGTTGCTGACGCTGTAGTCGTAAATGAAATTCCGGATCAGGGTGCCGCCGAAGCCCGGCAGCCAGTCGATCCATTCGAAACTCGCCTGGGTCACGAATTGCGCAAGCCGATCCCACGGCAGCATGTAACCATTCACGCCGGCGGCGAAGACGAGCCAGATCAGGACAACCCCGGTAACCCACGAGAACCAGCGGAATCCGCGCAGCCGATCGAACGCCCAGTAACGCGCGAGGTGCAGCAACATACACACGACCATCGCATCCGAGGCATAACGGTGCACGCTGCGCAGGATGCCGCCGGCGAACCATTGGCCGTGGGTCAACGCCTCGACGGAGCGATAGGCGCCTTCGACACTCGTGTCGAAAAACGCATACAGGTACAGACCGCTGCCGACGACGAGCCAGAACAGATAGAACGTGAGCGCGCCGAGATGGTAGAGCGGATTGAGTTTGTCGCCGAACGCGCGATTGAAGACGCCCTCGGCCGCCATGAACCCCGCGCGCAGCACGCGTTGCGGCGCACCGCTCATGACGTCGAACTGTCCCGCCATGCGCGTACCACGACGATGATGAACGCGAGCCCTCCGATGATCGCAACGACGCCGCCGAGGCCCATCAGCCCCATGCCGAAGATCTCGCCGGGGCTGCGCAGCACCTGTTCGGTGCCGGCGACTTTCCGTTGCACGCCATAACCACCGGACCACACGAGACCGATAATGTGCAGCAATTGGCCAAGGCCATAGCAATACGGCTGACTGACGGCCAGGCGTCCCGCGGGCGCACCATAACCGAGCCGCGGCAGCAGATGGTAGACGAGGCCCATCAGCGCGAGCGTGACCCCGACGATGCAGCCGTGATAGTGCGCCGGGATCTTCACGTTGCTGCCATCGATCGTCAGCGCGATCACACCGCCGGCCGCGAACAGGGCCATCGAAGCGAACAGCGCCGCGCGCAACGGGCGCGCCGTGGCGGTGATATCGCGCTGGCGCACGAACGCGAGTACGACCGCGAGCGCGACGGGAAAAATCGCCATGCCGCCGCCAACCCGCATGCCCACCGTGTGCAGCGCGCGATGTTCGATGCTGAGCACATCGTGGGCGAGGTAGGCATACGGCGTAATGAATACCGGCGCGAGCGCGATGGCGAACAGCAGCACGCTGACCCGGGCGCTCAGTGGAACCCGTGCACCGCAGGCACGGGACAGCCACAACCACGCAACGAGCAGTACCAGCGTCCACGTGTACTGCAGGGCATGGCCGCCGCCCCAGAACAGGATTTCCCAATACGTCGCGCTGTCGAGGCGGGTCGGGACGCTCGCGAGCGACGCGCCGAACGCGAGCAGGGCGACCGCGGCAGCGATCGCGGCCGCGTACAGACCACAACGCAGGGCCGTCGTGCCATCGAGCGTACCGCCGAGCGATGGTGGCGCCGCGAGCGCCTGGGCCACGAGCGTCGCGCCGCCGAGAGCGAACAGTCCGAGGCCCGCGAGGAACAGGCGCGATTCGATGATCGGAATGTAATTGGCCATCACCGGCGTTCCGGGATCGACGAACGGCGCGAGTACCATCAGCGCGGTCCCGGCGGCGGCCATCGTCAGCGCCGCCCGGCCGAGGGCCACGCCGCGATGGCCGCCATCGAGGTTCCACAGCACGCCCGTCGTGGCGACAAACCAGACCAGGACCGAAAGATCGACGTGCACGACGAGCGCCGTGCGGAAGAAATCAACGCCCGGCAATACCGCATTGACCCCCGGCGTGCGCGCAAGGACGAGCAGTATGGAGAACAAGCCCGAACCGACGAGCGCCGCGAGCCCGAGCCACAACCAGCCGCGCGCGAGCGCCCGTCCGGTTTGCGTGACCGGGAGCTCATAGTCCGCGTGGGTCGATGGCAGCAGCAGGCGGTTCGCGACAAACGTGGATGCGGCCGTTGTGTTCATTGCAGTGTGATCCCCCCGCGTTCGCCGTCGAAATCGATCACGAGCACCTGCGCCGGAGCCAGGGTGACGCGTTGTTCCAGCGTATAGCCGAAGCGCTCGTCGCGTGCGTCATCGTTCAGGCGCACGCCGATCAGGCGCTCGCCGGCGACGACCGGCAGTCGGCGGTAGATCGCCGAAGCGCCGTCACGCGACAGACCCGATGGCGCCGCCTCGACCCGCGCCGCGGGTTCGCCATCGATGTCGAGTTCGACGATCACCGGTGAGCGTTCGCGCGGGCAGGTTTGCAGCGCACGCATGTTCGGCGGCAACGCGGCGAGTTCCTCGGCGGTGCGTTGATGACAGTCGCCAACCGGTTTGCCGGTATGCACGAGACTCAGCTTGATCAGGGCAAGGTCGGGCGCGAGGTGGCGGTACGGTGGCCAGTGCGAGAACACGCCGATAACGGCCGCGAACAATCCGTAAAGCAGCGCCTGTCCCAACCAGGCCCGCGGTCCGTTCGTTGTCGTTGCGGCGGTCTCAGCCATGTCCGGAACCCCGGCGCTGACGTTCATCGGCAGCGTGCAGGCGCACGCGCAGCGCCGTGAGCGCCGCGAGCACGGCGGCTTCTTCGCCGCGATCGGCATGCACGAGTTCGACCCGCGCGCGCGGCACGTGCTTACGCAGGCGCGGTTCGCGTGCCGCCTGCAGGCGCTCGGCCGTCCAGCGTGCACCGAGCCGGTACTCGCAACCGCCATCGCGACAGCTCGCGACGAGCACGCCGCCGGCGCCGTCACGCAATGCGTACTCGACGAACGACGGCGCGAGCTGGCCGGCGCAGATGAGCGACAACACGAGCACGTCGGGGGCGGCGAGCGGCGCGAGATCCGCGCCTTCGCGACAGCCGAAGACGACGACGGGCGCCGCTGCTCCGCTGTCCGCGATGCCGCGATGCAGTTGCCGGCGCAGCGCCGCGACGGTTAATTGCGGCATGTCGATACCACCAGCGAGTTCGGAGCCGCTGCGAAACGGCGTCGCCGACGGGCAGGCGCCGGCGCAGATACCGCAACTCGCGCACAAATCGGGATCGACGACCGCGATCTCCCGCGCATGACCACGCAGCGGGTGTACCGCCATCGTGATCGCGGCGTAAGGACAGTCGGCGAAACAGCGCCGGCAACCGTTGCAGTTCGCCGCATCGACCACTGCAACCGGCGCCGGCTTCGGGCCCGGCACGAATGGCAGCGCGAACAGCAGCGCGAACGCAAGACCGGCCAGCACCCACGTCGTCGCGGGCGACGTCGCATACATGAGCGGATGTATCGACAATACGATCCAGTCGAGTGACAACGCGATCGGCACCGTTGTCAGATCCGCCGGGGCCTGGCTGGCCACGGGCTGCACGAGTGCCAGTACGACCAGGCTCGCCAGGACGCCACCGGCGAGCGCGCGCGGCGGGAACAGCACCGCCCGGCTCAAGCGCTGGAGATGAAACCACAGGCCGAACAGCAGCAGTAACGGCAGCCCGAGATGGACGAACAGAAACAACGAGAACAGGCGATCGCTGATCCCCTCGTTCGTGATGAAGTTGCGCGCGAACGGTTGCGCGAACAACGGCAGCGCGTCCAGCCACTCGGCGGTGGCCACCGCCGAGAACTGACCGAGTTGATCCCAGTTCAGCCAGAAGCCGCCGATCGCACTGACCGCCGCGAGTGGTAACAGGGCACACCCGGTGAGCCAGACGAAACGGCGGAAATGACGCCAGTGGCCGTGTACGAGTTCACGCAAACCGTGCAGCGCCACGAGCAGCACGAACGCGTCCGTCGCGTAACGATGGACGCTGCGCATGATCGCACCGGCCGACCACGGTGCCGCGGACAGTCGTTCGATCGAACTGTAGGCACCACTCGCGGACGTATCGAGCGCGGCATAGAGCCACACCCCCGAGACCAGCAGTAACGCCAGCATGAACATCGCGAGCGCGCCGAGCTGGCGCAGCGGGTTGTGCGCGGCACCGAAAGCGCGGTCGATCCGCTGCTCGAGCCGGCGCCATGCGGTCAGTGCAGCGGCCGCCGGCGGCTGTGGCAGCGTCGATGAATCCGCGCCGCTCATCGGACCGGGCTGATGTCCGGGCGGCGTCTCCCGAGGGCCGCGCGTTCACGCCAGAGATAGATGCCGACCGAGAGAAAGAAACCGAGGCCGCCGATGATTTCCAGCACGAGCGACCAGTCGTAACGATACTCGCCCGTGTCGGGGTCGTAGACCGTGCACAACAGGCGCACGCGGGCGAACAACTGCTCGAACGAGGGCAATGCGCCGGCGGCCGGTGGTGCCGCGAGGATCAGTTGGCGTAACGGAATGCCCAGCGTTTCGGTGGTCAGGTGTTCGCCGTAAACCTGGCTGTAAATGCGCCCCGAGGCGTCGACCACGGTAGCGCCGGCGATGTGGTCGAAGCCGGCCGGCGTCTCCACGCTGCTGAAACCAAACGCGCGACTGATTGCCGCGACGTCCTCGATGTCCGGACTGAGGAATTCCCAGTTCGGATAGTCGATACGGTTTTGTGCGGCGAATGCGCGCAACGCCCGGGGGTTGTCGAACGGCAGGTTGAAACCGATGCTGACGACGTTGAACTGATCCGGACCGAGCATCCGATCGAGACCCTTGACCGCGCTGTGCATCGTGCGCGTCTGGGTCGGGCACACGGTGGTGCATCCCGTAAAGATGAAATTCACGATCAGCGGCTTGCCGCGATAGTCGGCGAGGTGTACCGCTTGTTCCTGCCGGTCCCGGAACGTGAAATCCGGCGGTACCGTCCCGACGACGGCCTGGCTCGCCTGGAACGCAAGGCGTTCGTCAAGCGTCGGCACACCGTCCGCGCTTGCCGTCAGCGACAATATCAGTGCGACGAAGCCGCCGAGATCAGCGTACCAGCGTGTCAAGTGCGACTCCTGCGATCAATACCGCGAGTTGCACCATCGAGGCGAAGAAGGCCGACATCGCGGTGCTGCGCTCGGGCGAGCGCGCGAGCGCGTGCGTATGCTGCAAAAACCAGGCGCCCCCGATCACCGCGGCGGCGAGATAAATCGGTCCGGCGCCGAACGCGCCCGGTAACAGCGAGGCGAGTACGAGCACGAGCGTGTTCGCGTGCACGATGCGGGCCGCGCGCGGTATTCCCACGACGACCGGCAGCATCGGAATACCCGCGGCCACGTAGTCGTCGGTATTCGCGATCGCGAGGCTCCAGAAATGCGGTGGTGTCCACAGGAACAACACGAGCGCGAGCAGCAGCGGCTGCGCACCGAGCGCCGGGTCGGCGGCCGCGGCGCCCGTGAGTACGGCGAAGCTGCCGGCGAGGCCGCCGAACACGATATTGAGCCAGCTGCGACGCTTCAGCCCGACCGTATAGACGACCGCGTAGGTGAACGCGCCGAGAAACAGGTACAGCGCCGCCGCGCCGTTCAATGCGAGCCACGTCGCGGCGACCGCGAACGCGAGCAGACCCGCGATCAAACCGAGCCACGCTGGTCCGGCACGTAATTCGCCGCTCGCGAAAGCGCGCTCGCGCGTCCGCTTCATCAGGCGATCGCTGTCGGCTTCGATGAACTGATTGAACGCGCCGGCGCTGGCCGAGGAAATCAGCACCGCGATCGCCATCACCGCGATCTGCCAGAGTGCCGGCGCGGGCGCCGGCGAGATCGCGAGGCCGGCGAGCGCCGTCAGCATGATCAGAAACCCGATCCGCAGCTTGAAGATGCTGAGCACGGTGCGCCAGTGCGGTGAGGCGCCCGGTGCCGGCAACAATGGTCGGTTCGTGTTCATGGCGCAGTCCTTCCGTCGCTTAAAGCGGTTCCGCTCAACTCAAACCCCACAGCGTCGACAGATACTTCCAGTTGATGAAGTAATACAGCACGAACGCGACGAGGAACACGAGCGCGAGCGCGAACGTGCCCGGCGCGGCGAAGCCGGCTGCGCCGTAGGATTGGGCGACTACGGTGGGTGCGGCGCGCGGCACGGGGGTGAACTGCGGGCTCTTCTCGCCGCTCTCGAGGCGACGTCCCCACAACAGCGAACCGACGGTGATGTAGATGAAAATCGCACCCCCGGCAATGGCCGCGACCCCGGCGATGCCGACGAGCGCCATCATCAGATAGGCGGCTCCCGGCCATTCGTACGCGAGCGCGGCGCCGCCGAAGGCCATGTCCCAGTGCCGGCGCGAAACCCCGAGCGTCCCGGCTCCCATCATCACGAGGCAGAAGAAGTACATCGAAAAGCCGAACAGGTAGGGCTGCCATTTCGCGAGTGCCGGCGCGATCATTTCGCGCTGGAACAACACCGGGATCAGGTAATACGTCAGCGCCATGAACGTGAGCGTGGTCCCGATGACGACGGTCGCGTGGAAATGACCCGGCACGTAGATCGTATTGTGGATGATCATATTGAGCTGCTCGGTGCCCATCATCACGCCGGAGATGCCGCCGAGGAAGCCGAAGCCGATGATCGCGATGAATACACCCGAGAACGTCGGATTACTCCACGGCGCCTTGCGCAGCCACTCGAACAGGCCTTTCGTGAAACCCTTCTGGCGCTGCGCGACTTCCATCGCGCCGGGTATCGTGAGGCCGTGGATCATCGACGCGAGGACCGCGAAGTACATGAAGTAACTCGTGTTGAGCACTTTCCAGCCGGTCGACAGACCGGGGTCGGCGAGCAGGTGATGGGCGCTCGCCAGCTGCAGGAACAGGATATAGAGCAGGAACGCCATGCGGCTCACGCGTTCGCTCATCGGCTTCGCGCCGAACGCGATGGCGGCGACGAGATACCACACGGAGATATGCGCGGCGACGTTGATCTGCTGCGACGAATGACCGAAAGCCCACCACACCGTGCGATACACGAGTGGATCGACCTGGGTAACGACCCCGATCGACTGCAGCCAGGTCGGGATCAGGATGATCGCGCCCGAACTGATCGTAAACACGGCGATGATCGCGGCGGTGATGGCACCAAACGTCACGAGCGGTACCGAGCCTTCGTAGGTTTTCTCGTTTTTCGCCACGACGAGCGTACCGAAAAATACGAAGCACGCGATCAGCGCGCCGACCGCGAACAGGATCAGGCCGAGGTAGAAATTCGGCTCCGCCATCATCGGCACGTACGACGTCATCATGACGCTCGACGCGCCGCGGAACACCGCGATGTTGTTGACGACCGAACCGATCAACATCAGCGCAAACGCGAGCCACGCGATGCGCGGGGTTGCGATGCGACAGCGCAACAACGTCGACGACGCGAAATACAGGACGGCGATCTCGAAAAAGATGATCCAGAAGATCAGCATGTCGAGACCGTGCGCCGTCAGCACCATGTAGAACGTGTCGGCTTCGAGCCAGTGCACGGCCGGCCAGCGGGTCAGGACGACGCCGATCGCGAGGATGCCGCCGATCAGTAACCAGACGACGCCGATGAAGGCGTTCGCCTTGATCAACCATTCAGCCTGGCGTTCGAATTGCAGGCCCGAACGCGGGCACGTACGGTAAGAGGTTGCTACGCTCATCGCATTTCCCTCACTTGACATACAGGCGGCTGACCATCGAGTGATGGCCGATACCGCAGAACTCGTTGCACACGATGGAATAGGGGCCGGACTGGTTCGGCGTGATCGTCACGACGTGTTCGTAGCCCGGTACCATCTGGATGTTGATGTTCGCAGGTTGCAGCGAAAAGCCGTGGTTGAAATCCATCGCGGTCAGATGCAGACGGTAAGTCTTGCCGTTTTCCAGCTCGAGAATCGGCCAGAAACTCCACAAGCGCGCGAGCATGTAGATGTCGCTGCCGGGCGGTGGTGCGACGACCGGAATTTCCAGGTCCGTTTCCGTCCGTACGGTGTATTTGTCCACCATGGCCTGCGCCTTCTCGGCGAATTGCTGCGGCGTGGTGCGGTACGTTTCCGTCGACAGGTTCTGGTCACCCCAGATATGCCAGCCGACCATCATGAAGAACATGATCAGACACCAAGTGAGCGCAATGGCGATCCAGGTGCCTTCGACCCGGTCGATCGGGTGCTTGTACCAGAGACGTTCCGCTGGGGGGAGTATGGCGGTCATGATGGGGAATCCTCCTCGATTGCCGTTCGTGCCAACGATTACTTCGCCAGTGGTACGGTCAGGATGTCGATGACGCCCCACAGGTTGTAGAGCACCATGGGAATGAATACGCCGAGGAAAAGCAGCAGAAACGGATTGTCGAGCAGTTTCTGCATGAAGGGCACGGGTGCCTGTTGATCGTCGTCGCTCATCGATACTCTCCTTATCCGGTTGCCGTTGAACGTACGCAGCCGCCAAATCGGGACTGCAGTCTTCACGACTCGCGCTTGCCGCGTGATAGCTGTAGGGGTGACTGTGGACGAATTCATGCGGGTCGGGCCTTGAGGTAAGTCAAGGACGCTGAACGGACGGGTTTGCGCGGGTGCGATGTGGCGGGCGGCACTGGCAAGTGCGGCGGAACGGCGCTTATGATGCGGTGTTTCCGAGCAGAGCCATCGCGCCGATGAATCCTGATCGCCGCCTGCGGGCGCTCCGCCAACTCGCCTGGGCCGCGGTCGCGCTGATGATCGTCGTCACGAGCGTCAGCGCGTGGCTGCGGCTCGCGCAGCCACGCCCGCCGTGCCAGCAATGGCCGGTGTGCCGGGCGCTCGGCATGCAGTTGCCGGCACCGGCGACCCTCGATCCCGCGCCGCCGGCGCACAATCTCGATCTGCCGCGTGCGCTGCATCGCACCGTCGCGTCGCTCACGCTCGTGCTCGTGTGCGTGCTCGTCGCCGTGGCGCTCGCGCGACGTCCGCGGAACTGGCGCGCGGGCGGGCCGGCGCTTGCATTGCTCGGACTCGCGCTCGGTCTGGCCGCGCTCGGTATCGCCACGACCGGTGCGCACGGTGCGCCGATCTTGCTGGGCAATATGCTCGGCGGTTTCTCGATGCTGGCGCTCGCGTGGCGTATGACCCGCGCGCCGGTCGCGCTGGACGGGGCACTGGCACGCGGATTCGATCGACGCGCCGTGATCGGGATCACCGGGTGGGCGGGTCAGGCGGCCGTCGGCGCGATCTCGGGTACCGGCGCGGGCCTCGTGGTGGCATGGTTACACCCGGTGCTCGCGCTCGTGGTCAGCATTTGGGTGCTCAGTCTCGGCGCTTTCGTGCGTCGCCACGGCCTGTTTCGCGAAGGCACCGCGTTGATGGTCGTCACCTTGTTGCAGTGGCCGCTCGGCATTGGCGCGGCACTGCTCGACGCGCCGCCGGTACTCGTCCTCGTACACAACACGAGCGCGGCGTGCGGGATGGCCCTGCTCGCCGGTTTGATCGGGCGCGGCACGCCGCGAGACGACGCCGGTACGGGATGAACGGCGCGGGAGTGCCGTTCAGTGACGCGTTCGTCGCGCGCCGGCCGTGCGGTCGTTACGAGCGCGCCGCGGACGCCGGCACGGACACCGTGCGCCGGCATTCGGCACGTATAATTGATCCAGATCATTTCACTGTCGCACCGTCGGCGCGATGGTCCGGGTGTCGCGACGGATGTGGTCGCGCGGTGAGGGATGTCTTCGATGTATCGTACGAACAACCGTAAGGAACGCGGCGCGTGAGCACCGGTGTGTCGCTGCCCTGCCGGCAATCGCGGCGCGCCGAACGTTCGGTGGTCGGCCTGGCCCGGCCGCGAACCGCGGCAGCGCGCGGGCACATGGATTGGGCCGTGAGCGGCGCGGCAACGGCCGGGGCCATTGTTACCGGCATACAACAGTCCGGAGCACTTCATGCGCAACACCGGGCCAGCGACAACAACAAGCATCGTCACGCAGGTGCGCCGGCAGTGGAGCAACGACAGTGAAACTCGTCCAATTCGGAACACGGCGATGACCCCGCAAGCAACGCTCGTGTTCGATGCCGACCTGCTGCGCCGCTACGATCGGGCCGGACCGCGATACACCTCGTACCCGACGGCGCTCGAATTTCATCCCGATTTTTCGCTCGCAGACTACCGCCGCTGCGCGAGCGACGCCGGATCAGGCGCGGACTCGCGCGACCTGTCGCTCTACCTGCACCTGCCGTTTTGCGCGACCGTCTGCTACTACTGCGCGTGCAACAAGATCATTACGAAGAATCGCGCGCGAGCAATACCTTATCTCGACAGTCTGCAGCGTGAAATCGAATTGCAGGCGGCCTGTTTCACCGCACCCCGCCGGGTCAGCCAGCTGCATTGGGGCGGCGGTACCCCGACGTACCTGAACCCGGAGCAGATGCGCAGCCTCATGGCGACGACGCGCGCGCATTTCGATCTCGCCGACGATGCGAGCGGCGAGTATTCGATTGAGATCGACCCGCGAGAAACGCACGACGATACGATGGCGATATTGCGCGAGATCGGATTCAACCGGGTGAGTATGGGTGTGCAGGATTTCGATCCGCAGGTGCAACTCGCAGTCAACCGGATTCAAAGCGAGGCGTGCACGCTCGCGGTGATCGATGCCGCGCGGGCATCGGGGTTCCGCTCGATCAATATCGACCTGATCTACGGATTACCGCATCAGACGTGCCGCAGCTTTCGCCACACGGTAGACCGCATCGTCGCGATCGGGCCCGATCGGATTTCCGTTTTCAACTACGCGCACCTGCCGGCGCGGTTCAAGGTTCAGCGCCAGATCGACGCGCGTGCGTTGCCGGACGCAGCGGAAAAACTTGCCATCCTGCGCCAGACGACGGAGCAATTGCTCGACGCGGGATACTGCTATATCGGCATGGACCATTTCGCGAAGCCCGAAGATGAACTCGCGATCGCGCAGCGCGAACGCAAGCTCACCCGTAATTTCCAGGGTTACTCAACCCACGGCGATTGCGACCTGATCGGGCTCGGGGTGACGGCGATCGGCGCCATTGGTAATTGCTACTACCAGAACGCGCGGGATATCGATACGTACAGCGCGGCGATCGCAGCGGGCCGGCTGCCGATCGAGCGTGGCCTTGAACTCAGTGAGGACGATCGGATCCGGCGCCACGTCATCAGTGAGCTGATCTGTCACTTCAGTCTCGACTTCGACGCTGTCCGGCGACTGTTCGGCATCGACGCGCGGCGCTACTTCGCGCGTGAAATCGCCGCGCTCATGTCATTTCAGGACGACGGACTCGTGTCGATCAGTGACACGGGGATCGACGTCACGCCACGCGGTCGCCTGTTGATCCGCAACATCTGCATGACATTCGATCGCTACCTCGCGAGTGCCCCGGAGACGAAATTCTCGAAGGTTATCTGACCGTCACGCGATCCATGATTGCGCGAGCCCGGGCTTGTCCCGGCGCACGGTCTCAGGGCTGATTGCCTGCGCCCCGGGGGCGCCGCGGTGGCGGCACGTTTCGCAGCCGCACGAGCGTCCCGGTCTTGCGGCCCGTATGTTTGTTCGGGTAGTTCGACAACGCGGTCCAGACGTCGCCGGATGAATAGTCGATCGCGATCATGCGGCCGTAAGCCTCGCTCACCGGTAGCCGGTACGTCGTGAACGTTTCGTCGCGCGGATCGAAGCGGTACAGCGAATTCGCGCCGTTGCCGGTCACCCACACGGTACCCGTTGCGCCGTCGAAACGGACGGCGTACGGAAACGTGTCGGGATCGGGTAGCGGGATCTCGCGCAATACGTCGCTGCCAATGTCGTACATCGCGAGCGTGCCATAGCCCGAATTCGGGATCCACAAACGATCCTTGTCATCGATGTCCATGCGATGCGGCGCACTGTAGGGGCGTGGCATTTGCTTTTCGACCACGCTGCCGGTTGCCGGATCGAGGTAGCCGAACGTGTTTTCGTTGTACTTCGTGAACCACACGCGTTCCTTGCTGTCGAGCGCGACCCCGTAGGTATGCCCGGCGTCGCCGCGTAACGCGTATTCCTTCACCTCGCCGGTATCCGGATTCAGACTCGCGAGCGCATTCGTGCCGAATTCGGACAACCACATGCGCCCCCGGGTGTCGAACGCGATCAGGCCGTGTTCGTCGTAGGCAAACGAATGAATCAGCGATCCGGGCTGAAAACCACCGTAAATCCGAAACGTTTCGGCGGCGGGATCAAAGCGCGCGACCATGTCGGTCAACTGCAGCGTTATCCACAAAAAGCCCGCCTCGTCGAAATGCAGCGTGTGCATGCCGCCGCCGGTGACCGGGAGTGCGTAGGTCTTCTGCGCACCCGTACGCGGATCCACCCGGATCAGCTGGTCGTACGGATAGTCGCCAACCCACGCCGCACCGGTGCGCGGTTCGATGATCATGTCGTGGGCCCAGCTGTCGACATCGCCAACGTCATACAGCGTCATCACGACGTTCGCCGACGCTGCGGCAAGCGGAACTTTCGCCGGGGTTTTGCCGAACTCATGTTCGAGCAGCCAGTCCGCAAGTTCGGCGTTGTCGAGATCAGGGATCACACTGTAGATGTCGAGCCCGCCGCGCATCATCGCGATCGCCGCAATCCATTCCTCGCGCGAGCGCTCGCGCCGCACGGGCTCCGCGCCGATATCGTGGCAGATCGTGCAGCCGGTGACGAAGCGCGCCTTGAATTCGCCGTCCGGCAGGTCGGCTAACCACACGTTGCCTGGCAGTTGTTCCGGCTTGTCGGCGATTCTTTTTACGCTGAAATCATGTTCACCGCCGTTCGCGGTCAACGTGACGTCGCGCTGCTCGACGTCCGCGAAACCGGGCTTCGTTGCACCGAGGTCGTATTCGCCAGGAAACAAATCCGCGATCGTGTAGCGGCCATCGACATCGGATACGACGTAGCTCGTCATCGGGCTGGCGTGAGACTTTGCGCTGACGAATGCCCCGCGGACCGGCTTGTCCGCCTGATCGCGGACCGTTCCGGACAGGCTTGCGGCGTGGGCCTGGACGGCGCACAGCGCGCAACCCGCCACCATCAATAGTATCGTCTTCATTGTGGTCTACCTCCCGTGAGGACGGTTATTTCGGGGTCATGTGACGAGTACCGGTATCCCGGTTCCGAGTTCATCGCGCAGCGCGGCAACGATTTCACCGTGCGTGAGGTTCGCGCCAACCGCCTCGACGACGGCGGTATACAGATTCTGATCCTCGGTGCGCGCAGCCCGGCGCAGACGGTCGAGCGCGACCGCGATGGCACCTGGATCGCGTGCCGCCTTCCAGCTCCTGAAGCGCTCGATGCGCGCCTCGATTGCGCCGGGCGCCGGACGCTCGAGTTGCGGCACGGCATCCATTGCGCAACGACCGTCTTCCCGGTACGCGTTCAGGCCGACGATCCGGCGTTCGCCGGTTTCCACTTCGTTCTGGAATTGCATTGCCGATTGTCCGATCAGGCTCTGCACGAGGCCGTCGCTGACGGCCTGGTACATGCCGCCGGCCGCGTCGATGGTGTCGATAATCGCGGTGATTGCGGCTTCCATGTCGTCGGTCAACTGCTCGATATAGTACGAGCCGCCGAGCGGATCGATCACGTGATCGAGTTCGGCTTCCTCTCTCAGGATGTTCTGCGTGTTTAACGCGAGTTTCGCGCTGTGGGCGCTCGGCGAATGCAGAGCCTCATCGTAGGAATCCGTATGCAGCGACTGACAACCGCCGAGGATCCCGGACATCGCCTGCACGGCGATCCGGGTCAGGTTGTTCAGTGGTTGTTCGCGTTGCAGATCGGCGCCCGACGTTTGTGCGTGAAAGCGCAGCCGCCAGGAGCGGGGATCGGCCGCGCCAAATCGATCGCGCGTGATCCGTGCCCACAGGCGGCGTCCGGCGCGGAATTTCGCGATCTCTTCGAAGAAGCTGAGCGAAATATCGAAGAAAAACGAAAAGCGCGGCAGAAATTCATCGGGGGCCATGCCCCGCGCGATCAGGTCTTCGGCGTACTGGATCGCCGAACATAACGCGAAGCCCATTGCCTGGGCGGGAGTCGCGCCTGCCTGCTGCATGTGCTGGCCGACGATCGAGACGGGGTTCCAGCGCGGTACGACGGCATTCATGTACTCGATGTGATCGCACAACAGCCGCCGTGAACCGGCAAGCGAGATGCGGAAAAACATGTGGTTCGCGGTGCACAGCGACAGGTAGTCGCTTTGCGTCGTCGTGCCCGCGAGGCGGTTGCGGGCGATGTGTCGGCGGTCGGCGAGGTTCAGAAACATCGCGGACAGCGTGAACGGCGGGTTGTCGCCGAGCGCAAACGAGAGTTCGTCGAGCGCCATGCCGGCGAGGCATTCGTCGATGTCGTCGACGGTATTGACCGGTGTGCCCGACATGCCCAAGAGTTGCGGCGGCACCTCGTCGATATCGTAACCGCGCATGAAAGAATTGCACGGCGACAGGTAGGCGCCGGTGCTGCCGCGGGCGATGAGTTCGCGCTCGCGCGCGTTGTAATCCGCCGGCAAGCCGAGGCCGACGATTTGCCGCTGACTCCACGGCTGGCCGCGATACATGCTGGCGTACACGCCACGGGTCATCGGAAACTGCCCGGGCAGACCGAGGCGTGCGGCAACGTCCGTTTCGCCCGCGGTCGGTGGCCCGTACAGCGGCTTGATCTCGATCCCCGATCGGTTGTGCCGCTGGCGTGGCGACCCGCACTGCGCGGCATAATCACGCTCCCACTCGCGCGTTGCTGCGTCAGGCCGGGCGGGTGAATTTTTCGTCTTCCCGTCACGCATGGCTTCAGTCCACCGATGACGATGTTGCGGCGAGTTGCACCACGGTCTCGACGATATCCGCGCGCGTCGCGCCGGGATGGAATATTGCCGCGACGCCAACCGCAAGCAGCGCGGATTCTTCGTGCGGCGGTATGATGCCGCCGACGACGACCGGCACCGTTGCTGAGCCCGCCGCCTTGAGGCCGTCCATCAACTCGGGGATCAGGACGTAGTCGTTCGACAGCGTTGAAATGCCGATCACATCCACGTCTTCGTCGACCGCGATTCGCACGACGGTTTCGATGCTCTGCCACGGTCCGGTATAGATCACATCCATGCCGGCTTCGCGCAGATAGCTTGCAACGATACGGCTGCCGCGATCGTGGCCGTCGAGACCGATTTTCGTCAGCAGTACGCGCGCTCGATGCATGCTCAGGCGCGCTCAGTATTCGCCATGTCCGGGCGCCGGTTTAGCGTGGCCGGCACGCGTGTAGTAATGCTCGGGTATCGCTTCGGCGGTCTTGTAGAAGCGCCACGCACACGGCTTCGCGGCATCGCTCGTGTAATCCGTCACCCACAGGGGATGGCCACCCCATGCCATCGGCAGCTTCTCGTTGATCGCGCAGTGCACGCAGTAATACGGTACGCCGCGCTCGCCGAACGACCAATCGTGCGCGGCTTGCGTAACGCCGAATTCATACGGCGGACCAAGACGCGAGGGCGTTCCGTCGACGGGATCGCCGCGACGCATACGACCGCCGCTGCCACACGGATCCATCACGATGGTAAATTTCTCGTCGTCTTCCGTAACCTCGATCGCGCCATCCTGATCGGGTCCGCACAGGTGCGCGCGCATCATCTCGGCGCTCAGTTGCACGCGCGCCTCGACATCCATCGTCAGAAATGCCTTCCACGTTCGTTGCAGCATCCAGCCGCCCTGGGTCGCGCGCAGCGCGCGATAGACTTCCTGTTCGCCGTGTCGGGCGGCGAGGTCGGTCAACAGATTCCAGATCCAGTCGCAGAACAGATCGTGCAATGATTTGCCTTCGGCAATGCCGTAGCGCGCGAGCGCTTTCGCCTCGGCGAGACGGCCGTCATCGATCGCCCCGGCGATCAGGTTCGGGGTCGGGATCCCGAGTTCCGCGGGGTCGTCGCGGCGGACCGTGCGGCCCACCCGTTCCATATCGCTCAGCTTCAGCATGTTGCACCCCCGTGTGTTGTCACGCGCTGTCGTGGTCGGCTTCACCGCCGCGCGTCACTGCCGTGCGCGCGTGCGCCGATCGGGTCAGACGTTCGGCGGCGTCGACGATCGCCGACAAGGCCGTGCCTGGCGGGTACACCTCGATGCCGCGTTGCTCGAGACGCCGGCACGCCCACGGCGGGATCGCGCCGCCGGCGAATACCGGCAATTCGGGACGACTCGCCCACACGGTGTCGACGATCCGTTCGACCACTTCGACCCGGCCGCCGACATTGAGACCGAGCAGATCGGCATCTTCGTCGGTCGCGGCACGCGCGATCGCCGTGGCCTCCGCCATGCCGCCGAGAATGACTTCGAATCCCGCCTCGCGCAGTGCCACGGCGACGAGGTGCAGACCGCGCCAATGACCGTCGAGCGCGGTCTTCGCGAGGAGGATCCGTTTTGTGCCGGGTTCCATCGTCATGGCCCGGTCACACCGGGATCGGCGTGTCCCAATCGCCGAACACGTCGCGGAACACCGTGCCGATTTCGCCGAGTGTGGCGTCTGCCGCCACTGCCGCCATCATCGCGGGGATCAGGTTGTCGTTACCGCGGCAGCACGCTGCGAGGTCGCGCAGCGCGTGAGCCGTGGCTGCCCCGTCGCGTTCGCGCCGCAACGCGGCAAGGCGGGTCGTGGCCTGGTCGAATGCATCCGAGGTGCCGATGAAGCCATCGATGACATTCGGGTTCACGTCGCCGGTGAAATCCGTGACCCCGACAATCGTACGCTCGCCGCGTTCGAGCTCCGCGTACCATCGCGATTGATTGCTCGCCGCGCGCTGATGCAGCCAGCCGCTGTCGAGAGCGGCGAGAAACCCGCCCGCGGCCTGGATTTCTTCAAAGAACGTCCAGGCCCGGTCCTCGAGATCGGCGCACAGCCGCTCGATGAAATACGAACCGCCGAGTGGGTCGGCGACCGCCGTCACGTTCGTCTCGTGTTGCAGGATCTGCTGGATGCGCAGCGACATCTGGTGCGCGTGTTCGGACGGTATCGACAACGCTTCGTCGTAGCCCGACACCCCGAGCGACTGCACGCCACCGAGGACGGACGCGAGCGCCATCAAGGTGCCGCGCACGAGGTTGTTGAGCGGTTGCTGGTAGGTCATCGACGAGCCGGCCGTGACGACATGGATACGCAGGCGTGACGCCTTGTCGTCCGTGACACCGTAGCGCGAGCGCAGCAGATCGCACCACAGCTTGCGCGCGACCCGCAGTTTCGCGATTTCCTCGAAAAAATCCATCGACACCCGGAAGCTCACACCGCCGACCCCGTTCGCGGCCACGGCGACTGGAACCCGGCCGCGTCGCTTGATTTCGTCGAGGTATTCGACCGCGTTCGCGAACAGTGCGCCGAGCTCTTCCCACGCGTTCAAGCCGGTGTCGGCGCCGTTGTAGCCGGCGATCGAGACCGGCACCCAGCGCGGCAAATGTTCGGCGCAGAATTCGATGATGTCGGCATTGAAGCGCAGGCCGGGCCGGGTCGGTATCTGTTGTTTCGTGACGCAGCCGAGGTAGGTGAGAAAGAAGTCGGACTGACCGGTGCCGGCGAGGCGGCGCAAATCGAGACCACGGCGTTGCGCAACGGTCCAGTAACACGACAGCGCAAACGGTGCGTGCTGAACGACCCCGCCGCCCGGATGACCGTACGTCGATTCGATCGGGATCCCGTCGAGCACCGTGGCGTAATCGCGCACGCTCATGATCACCGCGCCGGTGAGGCCGACGTCCTCCCGGCGTGCGACGACGTGCGGATGATCGACATCGTACAGATGGTCCGCGGTATTGCGATCGTGCTCCATGATGAAGCCGTGCTCACCTTCGGCAAGCAGGAATTTGATGCGTTCGTTTTCGTCGGCGGGATTGCCGAAGCCGCTCAGCTGGAAGATGCGCCAGGGCTTGTCACGGTACATCCCGGGGTAGGCGCCACGCAGATACGGCGGCGTGCCCGGTGCAGCGGTTTGCGCGGCGGCATCGGCGGGTACTACGTCTTCGGCACCGTACACCGCCTTGAGCGGAATACCCGACACGGTTGACCGTTGCCTGTGTTCGCGTTCCGCCATCGTTTCGTCTCCGTCGGCGTCGCTTGCGTAATCCGCGGCGGGTACCGTTTCGCGACGGCAACCGTACCGCGATGTCGAATCGAGGCTACAAAATGCGCTGCGGGAAAAACTTGATGCGGGTCAAGTCGCCCCGGCGGCACTTGACATGGGTCATGTAATCCGCGCGGTGGCCCTGCCAGCATCTGCCGCAGGCTCCGCAATCCCGACGAGCCGAGGAGGACAGAAAGATGTCAACGAGCGTAAGACAACTTCCGAACGCGGGGGAACCCGATGCCGATTCGCGTATCGCCGGCTGGGCCCGGAGTCCGACCGCGAAACTTGGCATGCTCGGCGCCGAACCGCGCCTGAGCGAAGAAGAAAGCGCGATGGTTGAAGTGCTGCACAAGTTCGCCGAGCACGAGATGCGACCGCTCGGACAGCAGCTCGATCGCATGAGCCCGGACGAGGTTATCGCGCCGGATTCGCCTTTGTGGCCTTTCTACGCGAAGTTCGCGGAACTCGGCTTCACCGTCGACCTGCTCGTCGAGATGGAGCCCGCCGAGCGCGCGAAAACGATGTGCCTGTTCTATGAAGAACTCGGGTGGGGGGATTCCGGTCTCGCGATATCACTCGGTGCGAGCACGTTGCCGCGCTACATGGCGCGACAGTTCGGTAACGACTACCTCGCCGAGTTGTGCCCGCCCGACAAGATCGGCTGCTGGGGGATCACGGAACCGGACCACGGCAGCGATACGCTCGATCCTGACGGTCAGATCATGCACGCCGGGGGCAGCCATGGCCGCCCGAACTGCATCGCGACGTTGAAGTCCGATTCGATCGTGATCAACGGCCAGAAGTCCGCATGGGTCTCGAACGGAGTCATCGGCCAGGTCTGCGTATTGTACTGCGCGGCGGATTCCGGTGCGGGTCCGGATCCGGTGAACGGCGCCGTGATCATCGTACCGTGCGACACGAAAGGGGTGAGCAAGGGCCGACCGCTGAACAAGATGGGCCAGCGCGCCTTGAACCAGGGTGAGATCTTTTTCGACAACGTCGAACTGCCGATGGAATACCTGCTCGCCGGCCCTGACAATTTCCAGCGCGCCGTCTACGCGATCCACACGGACGCGAACGCGCTGATGGGGGCGACGTTTACGGGGGTTGCGCGTGCCGCGTTCGATCTCGCCTACGCCTACGTTCACGAACGCAAGCAGGGCGGGGTGCCGATCATCAAACACCAGTCCGTCGCCTACCGCCTGTTCCATATGTTCCGCAAGGTCGAGGCCGCCCGCGCATTGACGCGGCGGGTCGTCGAGTACAACATGACGGAGCCGCAACCTGCGCTGCATGCGGCGATGACGTCGAAGATCACGGCCACGCAGACGGCGTTCGAAGTTGCGAGCGACGCCCTGCAGCTGTTCGGCGGCAATGGCATGACCCTGGAATACCCGATCGAAAAATTGCTGCGCGACGCACGCGCTTCGATGATCGAGGACGGCTGCAACGAGATCCTCGCGATCAAGGGCGGCGCCTCGTTGCTCGATCCCGCGTTGCTCTGACATAAAGGGAAAACGCGATGCAACAAAATGCCTATATCGCCGGCGTCGGCATGACGCCGTTCGGAAAACATCAGGACCGTACCCTGAAATCACTGACCCAGGAGGCGGTCGCCGCGGCATTGCAGGACGCAGGCGTGGACGCGAAGCAACTCGAAGCGGCGTATTTCGGCACCGCCGCGACCGCGGTGACGGTCGGCCAGGTCATGGTGCCGGGGCAGGTCGCGCTGCGGGAGATGGGCATCGGACGCATTCCCGTCGTCAACGTGGAGAACGCCTGTGCTTCGGCCGCGACCGCGTTCCAGCAGGCGTGCACGATGGTTACCGCGGGCCTCTACGATGTGGTCCTCGCAATCGGGTCGGAAAAGCTCTACTGCGAAGACCGCGAAAAAACGTTTTCCGTGTTCACCGGTGCCGTCGACTTCGAAAGCTTCGACGAGGTGTCCGACGCGCTCTACGAGCGCATCGAGGCGGCCGGCATCCACACGGAAGCCGCCGGCGGCAATCGCTCGCTGTTCATGGACATCTATGCCGCGTGGGCGCTCGGGCACATGCGCGAGTACGGCACGACCCGCGAGGATTTCGCCGCGGTGTCGGCGAAGACGTCGTTCCACGGCAGCCTCAATCCGAAGGCGCAGTTCCGCGACGTGCTCAGCGTCGAACAGGTGCTCGGAGCGCGCGAGATCAGCTACCCGCTGACCCTGGCCATGTGTTCGCCGATCGGCGACGGCTCGGCCGCGGCCGTGATCGTGAGCGAAAAAATCGCGAAGCGGCTCGGCATGAACGACATGGTGAGGGTAAGGACATCCGTCTTGCGTTCCGGCTGGGACATCGGCGAGAACGAACCCGGGGTCACCGAAACGGTGGCGAAGGAAGCGTACGAGGAGGCCGGAATCGGCCCCGAGGACCTCGATGTCATCGAACTGCACGATGCGTCCTCGCCGGCGGAACTCATGTATTACGAATCCCTCGGTTTATGTCCGAAGGGTGAAGGCGCGCGCTTCATCAACGAAGGGCACAGCCGGCTCGGCGGCAAGACGCCGGTGAATCCGTCGGGCGGACTGCTGCGCAAGGGGCATCCCGTCGGCGCGACCGGTCTCGCCCAGATCGCGGAACTGACTGATCAGTTGCGCGGTCGCGCCGACAAGCGCCAGGTCAGCGGCGCGCGCGTTGCCCTCGCGGAGAATGGCGGCGGGTATATCGGCAGCGATGCCGCGGCGATGGTCATCTCCGTACTCGAGAAGTAGTCCCCGCGGCGATGAATACGGCGACCCCCGATACCGCGATCCTCGCGAACCTGATTGCGGACCGCATGCAGCAATGGCCGGACCGCGACGTGCTCACGTTTGTCGAGGTCACGGCCGACGGCAGCTTCGCGGACGAAACGCGCACCTGCACGCAACTGTGGCAGAACGGTCAACGCGTGGCCGCCGCGCTCGATGCCGAAGGCATGCAGCTCGGCGAGGCCTTCGCCGTGATCATGCAGAATCATCCGGAGTTCGTCGACGTCATGGTGGGGTCGTCGATCGCGGGCACCGTGTTCGTCCCGATCGACCCGCGGACGAAGGGCAAGAAACTTGCGTTCATGCTCGAACACGCGGGCTGCCGGGGTGCGGTGATCGGTGATTATGCGCTCGCTCACCTGCTCGAGATTCTCGGCGAATGCCCCTCGCTCGAGTGGATCTGGGTGCTGGGTGACGCGAGCGCGGCGGCCGCGACTGCGCTGCGCGTACGCGATATCGCGGACGTGCTCGCGACACCGTGCGAGGACATGGCGGTGCGCGTGAGCGACCCGGAAGCGCCGATGCAGATGCTGTACACCTCGGGTACGACGGGCGATCCGAAGGCGATACTCTCGCCGTACTCGCGCTTCGCGCTCGTCGCGAGCCTCGGCGAGGCGCTTGGCATGCGCGCGGACGATCGCGCCTACACCGGCCTGTCGCTCACGCATGCGAACGCTCAGCTGATTACGCTCGGCACGGTGCTGTTCATGGGGCAGCGCGGCGTGTTCAGTCGCAAATTCACGAAATCGAGGCTGTGGGATATTACGCGGCATTACGGCTGTACCGTGTTCAACCTGCTCGGCGGCATGACGACCGCAATCTACAGCGAGCCGCACAAGGACAACGATGCCGACAATCCCGTACGCTACGTGCTCAGTGCCGGTATGCCGGCGGCCTTGTGGGAAAAATTCGAACAGCGCTACGGCCTGCGCGTGTACGAATTCTACGGCGCCGCGGAAGGTGGCCTCACCCTGAACCCGCCCGGCACCGGCCCGATCGGCAGTATCGGCAAACCACCGCCGACGATGCTCGCGCGGATCGTCGACGAACACGACAACGATTGCGCGCCCGGCGAGCCCGGCGAGATCATTTTCCGCAACGCGGACGATACCGCACCGGTCGTCGCGTATTTCAGGAACCCGGACGCCTCGCGCAAGAAGACCGCGGGCGGCTGGCTCAGAATGGGTGACATCGGTTACCGCGATGCGGACGGCTGGTTCTATTTTCTGTACCGCAAGGGTGGGGGCATTCGGCACAACGGCGATTTCGTCAATCCCGCGTTCGTCGAAAAGGAACTCGCGGAACATCCGGCGATCAATGATGTGTTCGTTTACGGCGTGCCGTCCGCGAACGGGGTGCCGGGAGAGAAAGACGTCGTCGCCGCGATCGTGCCGACGGATGCGGCGACGTTCGATCCCGCGGCCGTGTTCGCCGCGTGCCGCAAACACCTCGAATCGAATTTCGTGCCGACTTACCTGCAGGTCGTCGCGGAGATCCCGAAGACGGCTTCAGAGAAGCCGCAGGAGCGGTTCCTGCTCGAGGCCTTCGACGCAGACGGCGCGAACGTCTACACGGAGCACTGAGCGACGTCGCCGGCCGGCCCGCAGGCGAGAATGCCGGCAGCGGTCCGGCGTGGGTGAACTTCCCGCGCACCACTGCGGAGGCGACCGTGCAAGCCGCCGGCGGTTTTCCTGCCGGTTACAAATCCTGATAAAACGTGTCCGCGATCGTCGCGGCATACGCTTGTGTCTGCTCCGGCGACAGCGACAGTACGGGCGGGATCAGGGTCAGTGAATCCGCCACTGCCCACACCGGTTCGAGCTTCCTGCGGACTTCGTCGGGGCTGCCCGTGATCACGAACGTGCTCGCCATTGCGTCCGGTACGAGGTGGGCGACGCTGCGATAATCGCCGCGCCGCGTACCTTCCTGTAATGCCTTGCACGCGTCGCGGAAGCCGTGGGCGGCGAAGTATTCCTCGTACTGTTCGATGCCGGCGTAGAACGCGACGCACGCGCGCGCGTCCTCGATCGATTGTTTTCGGTCGCGATTCGGCGTGACCCAGAACCAGTTGTTCACGTGAACGTCCGCGCGCTCGCGGCCGCCGCGCGCGAGACCCTTTTTCAGTTCCTTCGGGATCTCGTTCGTGGCCCAGTGCGTCGACCAGATCGGGTGGCCGATGATGCCGTCCGCGACCTCGGCGCCGAGGCGCAGCATCGCGCCGCGCAGGGCCGAGATCCAGATCGGGACCTCGGCGCGCGGTGGAGGTGGTGGCGGTTGCAGATCGGAGAAGTCGAGGTGGTAATACTTGCCGTCGAAACGCTCGAGTTCGCCGGTATGCGCCTGTGCGATGATCAGGCGGATCAACGACGTCGCCTCGCGCAGGTGTTCGCACGGCTTGCCGTAGGGCATGCCGAAGATCCCCTCGGTCCAGGACTGCACGCTCGAGCCGAGGCCGAGGATCGTACGCCCGTTACTCATGCGATCGAGATCGATCGCCGCCATCGCGGTTTCGAACGGACTGCGGGTAAACGCGATCGCGATCCCGGTCCCGAGCAGCAGCCGTTGCGTGCTCGTGGCGGCCGCCGCGAGCGGGCTGAATGGCGGCCCGAATACCTGCGCCGCCCACGTCCCCTCGAGGCCGATGTCTTCCTGCTGTTTCGCCACGCCGGCCAGTACGTTCGCCGGCATGTGCGGGGAGACCATGCCCCAGTAGCGCTTTTTCCCGCTTGCGTTTGTCATCGTCTACCCGGCCTGCCATTACCTGAACGGTTCACATTATCGTGACTTCCAGTATTGCGTACGGTTGAGCACGGCGCCACCCGGCGCGGGCGCCGCGTTCGTGCCAGTATCGCTGTTGTCCGGTTTCGCCATATCCTTGCGTCGGGTCAATCTCATCAAGCGGCTAATGCCGTTCGAGGATGCGGGAGAGCAGCATGAATCATTCGGTAGCAAGCGCCGGCAGACACGCCTCGCCGGTCGTTCACGTCGCGGGCGGTGGCGCTACGCTGCCGGGGGACGCCCCGGAGTTCCGGCGTTTTATCGCCGGGTCGGCGCCGATCGCGCTCGATGGCATCGATTGGGACAGCATTGCGGACACCCCTGTCGACAGCGACGTCATACGCATTCTCACTTACATGCAGGACGTCGAAAGCCATACCGTGGTTTTCCCGCGAACGATCTTTTCGCAACGCGCCGTGAATGACGATGTCATCGGCACGTTCCTCGTGTGCTGGTTGTACGAAGAAGGCATGCATGGGCGCGCGCTCGCGAAATTTCTCGATTGCGCCGGCCATCCGGTTCCACCGCGCACGCGCAAACGCACAACCGCCATGGACCATGTCGATCGCAGCATGACGACGTTGCTGTCGGCGCTGTGGACGGACTTTCTGGCGCTGCACATGGCGTGGGGTGCGGCGCATGAATGTACGACGATCCAGGCTTACCGCCGCCTCATGGCACTGAACGATCACCCGATCCTCAACGAGTTGTTGCGGCGGATTATTTACGACGAGGCACGCCACTTTGCGTTCTACATGTGGCAGGCCGAACAGCGGCTGCAGCGGCGCAGCGTGCAGCGCGTCGTGCGCGCGATCATGGATCGGCTGTACATTCCGGTAGGTGCGACACATCAACCGGATGAACTTGCGGTGTGGGTATCCGCCCGGTTGTTCGACGGCGCGGCCGGGCGCGCGGCCGCGGCACGTGTTGACGAGACCATGGCGAAGCTGCCGGGTTTCGCCGACGCGTCGTTGTTCGGCCGCTGGCTCGTGCGCAAGGTTTATACCGCGGAGACGGCGTGATTGGCATCGACCATCACCTTGATTGCATGGCGGTGAACGCGGACGCGCGCCGGCAGGCGACCGACGAGTTCACCGTCACACTGAATCTCCGCATCACCGCTGAGAACGATCGTCGCGCCGCGCAGGTAATGCACGCGCGGGCTGTCCGCCATACTGCCGAACATGAGGCGCGGTATATTCGCGATAATGTTCACTGCCCCCATGGCTTCGACGACGAGCACGTCCAGCATGCCGTCAGCGTATTGCGCTTGCGGCGCGATGCGCATGCCGCCGCCGAGGAACGCCCCGTTACACAGCAGGACCGCGAGCGACCGTTGCTCGCTCACGCAAGCCGTCGCAGTCTGTACCCCGATACGTGGCGGCCGAAACGTAAACGCGCCGTGCAGGAGACCGACGGCGTAGCGCCAGCGTCCGTGATAACGCCCGGCCATCATGTGCACGACGTGAGCATCGAACCCCGCCCCGCACGCGTTCAGGAAAAAACGGGTCTCCGTCACGCCGTCGCGTTCCAGGATGACCTCGCCGACGTCGAACGGGACCGCGCGCCCGTTCACGAGCGTCGCACACGCGCGCTCGAGGCGACGCGAAACGCCGAGCGATCGTGCCCAGTCGTTACCCGTGCCGAGCGGCAGGATGCCAACGGTCAATGCGTCCGTCGCGCTACCGCGCGCCGCGAGCAGGCCGTTCACCGCTTCGTGCGCGGTCCCGTCGCCACCGGCGATGGCAAACCGCCGCCAGCCGCGCGCGAAACCGAGCGCGGCAAGACGCCCGGCGTCGCCCGCGGCCTGCGTTTCGTGAACGTCGCAGTCGATCCCCCCGGCGCGCAGGTGAGCGTCGAGGCGTTCCCGTCGCCGGCGGGCCGGCGAGGTACCGCTCACAGGGTTGAGGATGACAAACCAGCGTGTGTGTTCCGTTTGCGAATACTCCCGGACGATGATTCAAGTGTGCGTGCGCGACGCGCGGGCCGCGGTCCCGTGGTGCCGTTCCGATCCTACGCCACTCGATGGCCGTCCGGGGTATCGTCCGCTGATGCACCCGATGATCGGGTAGCCGCGGTCCCGGTTCGCCCGTTTATACTTGACCTGGATCAGGGTATCCGCGCGCCGACGGTGAGAGCGTAGTCCGCAACCGGGCCGTCGCCGCCGCGATCCGCAGCGGCGCGCGGGTAACGGCTCAACGGAGGGTCCGAACTAACCGACGGTGCGTATCCGGAACCACGGCTACGCGCTGATGTTTCGAACACAACGCGACACAGAAGGGGAAAGATCATGGAATTCAAAGAAGTCATTGGGCGCCGCCGTACGATCCGGTTCTTCGACCCGGACAAGCCGGTGGAGCGCGAGAAGATCCAGATCATGCTCGAGGCGGCGCGGCTCGCGTCGTGCGCCGTGAACGCGCACTGGGCGAAGGCGGTGGTCGTGGAACGCGACAAGATCCCGCAGGACAAGCTCGACCAGCTCAAGACCCCGGTGGCCGACATCGCGCTCGATCTGGCCCCGGTACATATCTATTTCTTTGTCGATCTCGGGGTCGTGAACCGGAACAAGGGCAGCAGGCTCAAGGAACTCGTGGATTGCGGCGCGTTGCCGCCGACGCACGGCTGGAGTCACCGCTTCGTCGACGAGCTCGTTTATCCGCAAATCCTCAAGCCGCTCACCGAGGCACCGGCGTATGCCGCCGCCGCAGCTGCCGATGCAGGCATGGCCGCGGGGCAGGCGTTGCTCGCCGGGGTCGACGAGGGACTCGGGGTCGCGTTCAATACGCCGAACCCCGAAATCATTCAGTCCGTGTTCGAAGTGCCGGAAGACTGGATGTCGTTGTGGGTGCTGCTCGTCGGTTATCCGGCGGAGTCTTGGAACGCGGGTGGCCAACGCCCGCGCCCGCCGTTCGAAGAGCAGTTCTTCGAGGGCAAGTATGGCGTGCCGTTCCGCCGCGATGAGGCGGTCGTCGAGAAACTGAAAAAGGCCAACATGATCCAGCCGCCCGCGAAGCCGAACGATCCCGAGCGCAAGGCCGAGATCAAGGCGCTCGCCGAACGCCTGGGCCTGCCGTTGTAGGGGACCGGCATGGAACTGAAACCGCTGCTCGAATACCGGAGTGTGAACGACTGGCTCGACGGTCTGCGCGAGCACTGGGGCGGCGATCCGGTGACCGATGATCCGGATCGCCTGCCGTTGCTCGAGGCGTTTTGCCGGTTCGTGGAGACGGACCCCGATACGGTTATCCAGGAGTGCCTGCGCATCGACAAGGCCGGCGATCAGCGCATCAGCATGAAGGGGCGGCGCCGGTACGCGGAGTTGATCGATGACTTTCAGGCGCAATCAACGGAAACCCGCCTGCGCAAGGCCAAGCGGGGTAACACGATCCGGAGTTTTCTGATCCACAACGGGATCCATCTCGCCGCCGGCGCACAGATGGTGAAGAAGACGTAGGGCGGCGCAGTCCCCGCGCGCCGGGCGCCGCCGGATCGGACAAACATGGCCGCGGCGTTCTCGACGTCGGCCGGCCGATCGGCGCTCGCGGGGACGCGCGTGTACGTCGGTCGTCGCCCCGTTACGGCGCGGATCAGCCACAGGCGCGGCTCGAGCCGCGGTTGCACGGCCGGAGCGGGGCTCGATGTGAGTCGCCGCAGGTAAACCGTCCGCTACTCCTGCCGCCCGCGGTCATCGTCTGATCCGTCGTCTTGATCGAAGTCAATGCGGTCACCGGCGATACGGTGAACCTTGGCACTACCCGCACACGCGACGAGCCCGGCTTTTTCTCCGCGACGCGGCGCCGGATCGGGACCGCACGTGCGTTACGTTTGAGTTCCAGTGGTCACGACCGGGAATCGGGAGGCACGCCATGAATTTCACCTTGAATCGTTCGCGCCGGATCAGGATCGTCTTGTCGATAATACTCGCCGGTACGAGCGTCGGCGCCGGCGCGGGGATCGTCAGCGGCACGGTAACGGACACCGCGGGCGCGGCCGTCGCGGGCGCGATGATCAGCCTGCGTGCCGCCGATCGCGGCATCACGGATTCCGTGTATGCGGACGCTGACGGCCGTTACGCGTTGACCACTGAACTCAGCGGCGACCTGAGCCTGCGTATTCGCAAACGGTATTTCCGTGACGACACGCGTACGCTCGTGCTCGGCGCGTCGGCGCAGGTGAGCGCGGACGCGCGTCTCGGCCCGATCACGGATCCGAAAGAACTGTCCGACGATCACCCCGCGCTGTCGCACTTCTCGATGATCGCGTTCGATCCGGACGAGAGCGCGCTGTTTTCGCGTGCGAACTTCGCGCGTGATTGCCTCACGTGTCATCAGCTCGGGAATGCGTTTACGCGCTGGCCGCGCAACGCCGAGGGCTGGATGCCGACCGTGCAGCGTATGCACGGTTATCTCGCGAACGGGGACGAGAAACCGATCCGGCAGCGCGCGGAAATTCTTGCGGCAGCGTTTGACGGCAAGCGACTTGCGAGTTCGCAACCGATCGTGCCGGTGGACCCGCTGATCTACGCGGCGAAAGTGCGGCAATGGCAACTCGACGGCACGGTCGTGCCGCATGATGCGGAGTACGCGCACGGTAACGGCAAGATGTACCTGTCCGAGATGTTTGCCGGCGAAGTCATCGAACTCGATTTGCAAACCGGGGAGGTGTTGCGCTTCAAACTGCCGGACGACGGGTTACCGCCCGGTGGCGCGTTTACGCAGATGGGATTGCCGGCACCCTACGGACTCACGGTGGCGCGTGCGCCGCACAGTCTCGTCGAGGGACGCGACGGCAAGATTTACCTGACGGATTCGATCGGTGCCGCGGTGACACAGTTCGACCCGGCGACGCGCAAGTTCGAGAACTTTCAGGTCGGTAACGGGGCGTTGTATCCGCATACCGTGCGCGTGGACGCCGCCGGGGTGATCTGGTTTTCGATTTCGTTTTCGGAGCAGATCGGACGTTTCGACCCGGCGATCCGCGACATGAAAGTGATCAAACTGCCACAAGCCCCGTTGCTGAGCATCATCGGTACGTCCGTCCCCTACGGCGTGGCCGTGAATCCGCGCGACGGCGGGATCTGGTACGCGCGGCTGGCCGCGGACAAGATCGGCCGCATCGATCCGGTTACGCTCGCCGTGAAGGAATACGATTCTCCGGTGCGCGCACCGCGCCGCCAGCGCTTCGATGCCGCGGGAACGTTGTGGGTTGCGGGATTTTCCGACGGCGCCCTGGCGAAGATCGACGTCGACACCTGGACCTCGACGGTTTACCCGCTGCCGGTCTACGCGCCGGGTGAAATACCCGCGCCGTATGCGGTGGCGGTGCATCCGCAGACGCAGGAGATCTGGATCAACGACACGATGCTCGACGTGGCGTGGCGCTTTCTGCCGAACGAGGAGCGCTTCGTCGCTTATCCGATGCCGTTACGCGGTACGTATACCCGCGATTTCACGTTCACGGACGCGGGCTGGGCATGTACCGCGAACAATCCAATCCCCGCGCCCGCGCTCGAAGGCGGCGTTCCGGAGTTGATCTGTATCGATCCGGGTGCGGGGGACGTCAGCGTCTCGGCCCGGTGAGCGACACCGCGCGCGTCGGGCGTCGCATGCCGCGCGCCGTCGTCGCGCTCGTCGCGCTCGTACTTGTCGTCCCCGCGTCGGCGGATCGGCCGTTCACGAAAATCGCCCACGACGGCAGTACGCTGACCGATGATGCCACCGTCGGTACGTCGGCGCGGGCCTGGGCCTGCGTCCGCGACAACGCGACCGGACTCGTGTGGGAGATCAAGACCACGGACCGGGAATTGCGCGATCGGCGCTGGACCTACACGCCGTACGACAGCAGCGCGCACGCTTCCGGCGCGGGCTACAAGGACGCGACGAGCGGCAAGTGCGCGCGCGAGCGCATGGCGGAACGCTCCTGCAACACGGAGGCCTACGTCAACGCGGTGTCCGCGGCGGGCCTGTGCGGATTTCACGACTGGCGGTTACCGACGATCAGCGAACTCGTGGCGGTATCGGCGCAGACCACCGACGCACTGCCCGGGGCGACGGATCTCGCGCTGCCGAATACGCAACCGGGATGGTACTGGACCGCGGCCGGGCACGTCGGGCCGGCGGCTTTCTCGCGTGTGATCCTGTTGCCGCCGCGCGGTTTGCCGACGTTTTACGACGGCAGCTACCTCGTGCTGGCCGTTCGCGGCGCGCGATCCGAATAGCGGGCAACTCGTCGACAAGTTCACCCGGCGCCGGCATCCTGGACACCGGGAACGGCCCGGATCCGCAGAAAGCCGTCGCGGCGACAGGCGAGGGAACACGAACTGATGGCAGGAGTATTGGTCGCTGTTCGTCAACATCGCTCCCGATCCGGCGGTTGCGCCTCAGGTGCGGAGCCGGCGGGGATCTTCAGGCGAAACAGGCAGGAAAAGAATCGACACCAGGGTTGATTTTCCGCCGCACCGGTCGCGCGGTTTGCCATTAGCAAACGTCGCGTTCGGGTCCCCCCGCGGGGGAGGGCGCCGTCTTATAGCCGCACGGGTTATCGCAAGGAGCGGATTCGACGTCGATTCGACCCGTGTCCGGGATCGCGTGGAAGCCCGCGTCGAAAGATGCCCGGGGAGTGCACGTGCGCCGGGCGGCGGGCTGGGGGAAGTCTTCCCCTTCCGCCTTCTTTACCGTGCCGTGGCGGGCGAATTACCGCGGTGCCAGCGACTGTGTCCGCGACGCATTCCGGCCAATCCGAACAGGGCGCTGGCCAACAACCAGGCGGCGGCGGGCGCCGGCACGACGGCCGCGCCGACATCGCCGGCGTGGACAGCCCAGGCATAACCGTCGTAGGTTTTGTTGCGAATTTCCTGGTAACCGAGGCCAAAATTGAAGTACCACGCGGATCCGGAATCCGCCGCGAGGCCCGACCAGTAGACCGTCGCCTGGAGGTTGGAAAACGGCCCGTGATTGTTCAGACCAGACACGGGTCGCGGCGTGCCCGTCGTCGTGTAGAACGCCAGGTTGCCGAGCGTCGTATGGAACATGTCGGCCATTTCACCGGTGGCAACGTCGACGTTGTAACCGCAGTCGGTGCCGTTCGTGTCCCAGTCGCAACCGGACGGACCGGTGTCGGTTACGGCGGGCAGCCGCCAGCCGGTGATGCCATTGATGTTCAAACCCGCGGCCCACAGCATGGCGTTGTCCCAGGTCATGACACCGGAGTTATTCGGGCCGCCACTGGCACCAACCGTTGCGTAGCCACTGCTGTTCGCGTAGTTGGCATCCGCCAGCCAGGTGATATGAAGGGTAGTGTCGTAATAGGCCTCGATCGTCGCCGGGTTGCTGTCGAGATCGCGCGCTGACAAGGCCGCCCGGGACGTACCGCTGGCGACAACGAGAAGGGCTGCAAACAAACACAGAGCAACAGGTTTCGTGTCTTGAATATTCATGTCGACAAGGCTCGCGAAATTTTTTCCGCGATATTTCACTGAACAGCGACGTGGCGTTTAGCGACGCGGCGCATCACGACCGCGGCGAACCCGAGCAACCACAGGCTGGCCGGTAACGGAACCGTTGCCGGGCCGGTCGCGTAAACGACCCCGCTGCCGCTTGCGTAAGTCGCGCCCGCGGTCAGAATTTCGACGTAGAAATTTGCCGTCGAGTTAAACTCGCCGACGGCAATCGAGTTCGCGTAATAATTGCCGTATTCGCCGGAATCGGTGGTGCACCAGATATTGCCGGGTATCGCACACCCGAGGGTCATCCCCGCGTTCGCGTAGGCACTGATATCGAGTAAGCCGGATAGTTGCACGACCGGATCGCGCCCAAGAAACGGCGCGGCCTCCATCGGGTAAAGATCGATTACGATGCTGCTGAGAACGCCCGGTGTCGTGAACGCGATGCCCCCGCCGATACCGGTTACCTGGTTGATGCGAAGCGAGGCGTTTTGGATCTCGACCCCGCCCAGACCGGCACTGTGCGCCCCGCCGGAAAGTGCTCCCGTGAACTTCACTGAAACCTTCGTCAGTGGATGCGCGCCAGCCGGCGCGTGAACGTACAGTTCATCGGTAAATGCCGCATTGGCCGAGGCGAAAGCGGACACCTGGTAATTATTGTCCGTCGCCTGCCCGTCGCCGTTGATGTCGGTGTAAAAATACGCCATCGGCGTTGAACTCGCGGAAGTCGACACGGACGCGCCGAGGGCTCCGTAACGCGCGCGACCCGTCGCGTGCGCGGCAAGCTGTTGCACGAAATTGTGGGTCGTGGGACCACTGGCGGGAAGCTCGGGAATAATCCGGACAACCCCCGTCAGGCTGGAGTCTGCGATGCCGCCGTTGCACGACCCACTGGCGAACGTCTGCTCTGTGCGGACGAGCGCCAAGCCGGTGCTGGCGAAATGCGGATCGCTCGCGTGCACGAATCCGCCACTGCTGAAGTTGCACGAAGCAGTTGCGGCCGTGGCAGTACCTGAACCGAACAAACCCAGCACAACGGCCGCGCTGCCGATTAGCGCCATGTCGCGCCATGTCCTTGTGACACGCGCTGGCCTGCGTGTCGCGGGAACGGGAAGTCGGGTTTGCTGCGTACGTTTGCGCGCGTCCGCGATCGCACGTTGCCGACAGGATCCGGGCAACGCGGTCGATACCGCGGACCTCGCCCGAAGGGCGATGGCAAGATACCGGGTTGCCCGTGCAAAACCATTGTTCATTCGAATTCCTCTGTAATAACCGACCCGACGACCCAAACCGGGTTCATGTCCGGCGGGGATCGTATGCACACCCCGGGCTCCGTTCTGTCGGGAGTTCGTCCCCGCCCTCGTCCCGGTCTCGTTCGCCCCGTGCGATGTGCGCGAGGGGCGGACGGGCGTAGATGTTGTAAGAGAAACGCAGCAGGAAATGAATCGGCAGGAATGTCGATTTAATGCCGGCGCGGTCGCCCGCGCCAGGAGAATAGGGGCGCCGTATATCTGTTAGAATCGTTAGCGATGTCAATAAGTTCCATCGGGCCCGTCGGCCGCACCCCGTCGGCCGAATCGCGCGTACGTGTGGTCGTGATCGCGGACCCCCTTGCCGATCGTGAAAAACTGAGCGCTATTATCGGTGCGTCACCGCGTTTCCTGCTCGTTGGATCGTATTCAATTGCGAATCCGGGTTGGGTGGAGAGCGTCGACAACATCGATATCGTCGTCGGTTACGCGATGGATGATGATGCGTTCGACGCGTTCCATGACGTCGTCCGGCAGGCGGCCCATATTCCGAGCCTCGTCGTCGTATTGAATCCCGAGCAGTTATCCGGTCAGTCCGGGGGTGGGGCGATTGACGCCATCGCGGAAATCGCCGAACTGTCCGAACCCGAAGTGCTCCACAGCCTCACCGAGGTCAGCGCTGCCCATCGTGTTGGCGGGATCCCGCTTAGCGATGCGCGCGCTGAAGACCGCAACAAACTGGACCAGTTAACGAACCGCGAACGCGAGATATTGATTTTGACCGCCGAGGGTCTTTCGATCAAAGAAATCGCGCTGCGCATCAACCGCTCCTACGGCACGATCGCGTCCCATCGCAACGCGCTGATGGACAAGGTGCGAATCCACGACAAAGTCGGTTTGGCGCGGTTCGCCATCCGCAACGGCCTCATCGACCCTTAGCCTCGAGGCGCGCACGTCCGCCGCTCGTGGGTGGTCGGGTTTTGTGGCCCTGGATCCATAAACGGGGTGTGCTGCCGGCAGCCGGGTGCGGATTTCACGCCGTCCCTCGTTCCGCCGTTACCTGGGCACTTAATCCGTGCCTGCGTAAGCGATCCACCTGACCGCGAAAGCAACAGAGCTATCGAGTTTTACAGCGGCAGTTTGCGGCTGGTTCTCGCTCAAGCTTGCGAGCGGCGCGAACGGAATCCGAAAGCGCGTGCTCGAACAGGCGCGCAGGTTCGTGGGGGCATTCCTGGCGGGATAGATGCAACGAAGTGCGTACCCGGTGACCGGGACGTTACCGGACCTGAACAGTTGTTCCTCCAATCTTTAATAAGGGCGAGAAGATGCGGATCACAACGGATTTCGTGCACGCCGACCGGGTTCTTTCGGACCCGGATAAATTTTGTCTCGGCGGCGTGCTGGTCGTGATGGCGACGTTCACGCAAGCCGTCGCGGCAGCAGTTTTCGCGGACGGTTCCGTCAGTGGCAACACCACTGTCGATTTCGACGGCGCTTTCGGCTCAGGCGTCGCGGTTTGCGCCGGGACGCGGGATTCGGACACGAACACGGCGAGTGGCGCCGAAGCTGCCGCCGCGACTGGTCACTTACAGGCAAGCCGCTCGATTACTGCCGCGGTCCCGGCACGGCCGAGGCGTTTGCGCGGGCCCGGTGGTTCGACACGATAACCCTCACTTCGCCCGGCATTCACAACGGCGCTACGCTGGCGGTGACGTTCGGTTTTGCGGTCATCGAAAAAAAAGCCGAAATCGAACCGCTGAGCATCGGGCTAGCCGAGGTCGCCCCGGTCCGGTTCCGGCGTGGTGCGCCCCTCGTCAAAGTGCCCGACACAATTAGCGATGCGCCCGACCAGGGCTGTGCCGTGGTTGATTTTCGCACGGCGCTCGTGCGCGGGTATCCGAACCGGGCCAAACGTACCGGTGACGGTGCGTTCGATTATGCCGCGCAAAAAGAATCTCATGCGTAATCGCTCGTGCAGACCGTGCAGATCGACAACGGCGATCTCCAGGCCGTCCGTGCGCCGGCGCGTAAGCGTAGTACGGCTGTCATGCCGGTATCATTGAGCGGCCCGCCGTTCGCGGCCGCCATAGTCTGCATGCGTCAGCCGTTTACAATGACCAAGCCGGCGATATCGGGTCCGTATACCGGAAATTGATGTCCACCTTCGACGAACGGCTGACCCGGTCACCGACGACGAAAGGCTGTTCGTCGCCACAATCGACCATCGATACGTGCACGAGGTAAGTCAGTTTGCGGTCCCGTCGGCCACTAGACGCGTCCCGATTTGACCAGGCTCACGGCCAACCACCCTCGCCAGAGCACCTTGCACACCATCGATGAAAAGCACGGCGATACCGATCCGTTCCAATCGCGCGATGGAGGCGTATTCCCGTTCGCGGATGCGGTTGCTGTCGCGCTCGGGATCGCAGTTTCGAATGAAATCCTTCTTCAGGCTGGCTGTCATCACACTGTAACGTGCCTGAAACATTATCCGCTCGGCCGCGCTTCCAGGCCGGGCGGTGGGGCTCCGGGAGACCCACCTATTCATTTCGTTGAGGTTTTTTTGGAGACCATTCAATGCACTTGGTGATGTCAGCAATAACGCTCATGTTGGCAACGCTGGCGGCCGACGCCCAGACTCTTGAACTTTACGTCGACAGCGAAACGAAGCAGGTCTATTCCGAGCCAGGGCCGAACCGTGTTCGTCTCGGGCGTTTTACGCAGGTTGATGAGGTCGGCGCGGCGCCGACGCCACCGCACGAGGCGGCCGCACCACCGGAAGCCGTCGTCAATCGGGGTGCCGCTACGGTCGCCGTCGCTACGGCGGGTGCGCCGGTTGCAATTCCCGCCACGCCGCCGAAGCCGAAATGGTACGACCTCCTCTCGCTGCGCGGTTACGCCCAGTTCCGCTACAACGGCTTGCTCGATCACGGTCTTGATGACTATCGGCACTACGCCGACCGTTCGTGGGCCGACGATCAGTCTTTCATGATCCGCCGCGCGCGGTTGGTGCTCAGTGGGGACGTGACCGATTGGCTGGCGCTCTACCTGCAGCCCGATTTCGCGGTCACCCCGTCGGGTTCGAGCCAGACGCATTTCGTGCAACTGCGCGATTTGTACGCTGACATTTCTCTCGACCGCAGCAAGGAGTTTCGCATCCGCGTCGGCCAATCGAAGATCCCCTACGGCTTCGAGAACCTGCAGTCGAGCCAGAACCGCCTGGCGCTCGATCGCAGCGATGCGCTGAATAGTTGCTGCAAGGATGAACGTGACATCGGCGTATTCCTTTACTGGGCACCGGCGCACATCCGTGCGCTGTTTAAGGATATCAACCAGCGTGGCCTGAAAGGGTCGGGTGATTACGGGGTAGCGGGTATCGGAATCTACAACGGGCAAGGCGCCAACCGTTTCGAAGCCAACGACCAGTTTCATACCGTCGCTCGGCTGACCTGGCCCTGGCAGTTCGGCAACCGTCAGATCGTCGAGGTCGGAGCGCAAGCGATCAACGGACGCTTCATGCCAACGGTCGACAACGGTATCGCACTGCGGGCGCCGGCGAACGGCTTCCAGGACTCGCGGTTTGGGTTCAGCGCAATCCTCTATCCGCAGCCGTTCGGGCTGCAGGCGGAATGGAACTGGGGCCGTGGCCCGCAACTTAGCGACGACCAGCGCAGTGTGGGAGTTGGGGCGCTGGACGGCGGCTACGTGCAGGCCATGTACCGGGTCGCTTCACCGTTCGGTGCCGTGATGCCGTTCGTGCGCTGGCAGACCTTCGACGGGGCGATGAAGTTCGAGCGTAATGCACCGCAAACCGAGGTCCGTGAAACGGAGTTCGGCCTCGAATGGCAGATTCGCCCGGAGATCGAGCTCACCACGATGTACGTGTTGGCCGACCGTACGAACGTACTGGTTGCGCCTTATGAGGACGTCAGCGGTGAGCTCATGCGCATGCAACTGCAATGGAACTATTGAGATCCAATACGGGAACAAGTGTCCGTCCCCGGTTTGAACGATAACGGGGACGTGTCCCGCTTCCTGTGCGCCCCTGTTGGTTTGGGGTCATATCGTGTCGCATGCCGATGGATGCGTCGAAGAAGTCGGGACGCAAACCGTCACGCGAGTTACATCAGTGCATGCTGACTGTAGCGTGTAATTGTCGTGCGCTCCCGATTACCCGGCCAGGGCCTTTACGAAGATGACTTTGCCGTCTCCCGGGGCATAGAAGTCGGGCAATTCGGCCGCGATCTGATATCCCACCCGCGCATAGAAACCGCGTGCCGCGGCGTAATGCGTGGCACTCGAGGTGTCGATATACATGCGCTGCCCGCCCGCTTCACGGACCCGGGCCTCGACTTTTTCCATCAAGCGGGCGCCGGTGCCGTTACGCTGCGCCTTCGGATGCACGGCAATCCAGTAAAGATCGTACCGATCCTGCGTGCCGGCGATCGGACCGTAGCAGGCGTAAGCGACGAGCTCGCCCGAGTGTTCGGCGAGGACAAATTCGTAACCGGAAGCGCTGCCGCGCTCGATGCGTTCACGCACGAGTTCGCCCGCAATCGGGATTTCCTCGGCATTGAATACACCGGCCGCGACGACAAGGCGTCGGATTGCTTCGATATCATCCCGGGATACGGATTCGCGGTATTCGAGCACCGGCACGGGCGCCGCGGGCGCCGGTGTAGCGGGTACCGGACGGGGATGCTGTGGCGGCGTCCGTGCGACCGCGGTGGCGAGGCCGGTGAAAAAATTCCGCGCGTTGACGCCGAGTGTGCGCACCCGGTAGCCGCCTTCCTGCACCACGGCAATGGGCAGACCCGTTGCCCCGATCATGTCGCCGAGCGCGTGAAAATCCTGCGCGCGATTGCTCCACGTGCCGGTCGGGTCGTCCTTCGCGGTGTCCAAGCCGAGCGCGAGTACGAGGAAGTCCGGACGGTGGCGTGCAATGCGCTTCAGGGCCGTGGCGAGCACGCCGCGGTAACGCTCCGGGGTGACGGACTCCGGCAGCGGTAGATTGAGGTTGTATCCTGCCCCTGCACCGCGACCGGATTCTTCGGCGAAACCGCTGAAATACGGGTAGGCGAAACGCGGGTGACCGTGAATCGAGACCGTGAGGACATCGCTGCGTTCGTAGAAAATGTCCTGGGTGCCGTTGCCGTGGTGATAATCGATGTCGAGTATCGCGACCCGACCGCGTTCGGACAGGTAGTGCGCCGCAATCGCGGCGTTATTGAAATAACAGAACCCGCCGAACGCGTTGCGTTCCGCATGATGTCCCGGCGGGCGCACCAGCGCATAGGCCACGCGCGCACCTTCGGCAACGATGGCGGCCGCCGTCAGTGCGCAATCCACGGCCCCGCGGGCTGCCGGGTAGGCGTTGCGGTTGAGCGGTGTAAACGTGTCGATGCAGTAATAACCGGCGAGTACGGAGCGCTCGCGCGGCCGCCGCGACGCATTGCGGATCGGAAACACGTACGGATAGAGTGACTTGCCCGGCTCCGTTTCCGCGCAGGCCCGGCGTATGTATTCGACGAGCCCGGCATCGTGCACGGCGCGTATATGACGTGCGCCGAAGTGACGGGCGGGCACGGTGTGGAACAGATCCGTACGGGCGAATTCCGCCAGGATCGCGCTGATCCGTACCGGTGCTTCGACGTAACCGCGCTCGCGCACATGGTGAATATCATGACCTTCGTTCACCACGAGTGCGATATTGATCGCGGCGGTCTCATTCGCGCGCCGGCCCTTGAGATAACGCAACGGTCGCAGCGCTACGGCGTCACGGCGGATCGACTTCATGACCATGGCGACGTATTTCGGCGGACACAAACCGCCGTACTTCCGCTCCAGGATCGCGCGCACAATCCGGCGCAGCGCACGCGCCGGCGGCAGTTCGAATTTATCCAGGCCGTCGAAGACGAGGTAGGGCGGATCACTGGTATCGGCGGTAACCGGGGTTTCATATGCGGTACCGACGATCGGGCGCGCGCCGAAGCGTTCGTAAAATCGGAGCCGCGCGACGTTCTGCTTGCGGATCGCCGGTTGAGGACTGAGCGCGGGATCGTCCGGCAGGCATTCGAAGTACAGCCCTTTCACACCGCTCGCGCGCGCCTCCTCGCGGATCCTTTCGTACAACGCGGCGCCGATCCCGCCACCGGTTTGTCCGGGCGCGGCGGATATCGTATCGAGATAGGCGAACGCGAGATCCGGTGCAATCAGCAGCAGCGCGAACGCGCTCTGGCGATCGGCCTCGTCGTGGGCGATGAACAACTCGCTGACGAAGCGGTAGGTGAGCGGATCTTCGATCTGCTGCGGGAGTTTCGCGATGTCTTCCTCGTCCATGTCCGGGAACTGCTCGCGCATGATGCGCTGCGCATCGCGGATCGCGGCCTGGTTTCCCGGTGACCGCGCGTCGCTGATCTTCCGGATCTTGAACATCAACCCGTGTGCCTCAACGTCGCCGGCCAGCGCGCGACGCCGGTCCCGGCGGCGCGAAGCAGGAGTTCCGTCAACGCGTCGAAGTCGATACCCGCCTGTGCCGCGGCCGCGACGAAGCCGGCATCGGGGCCGAGCCCGGGATTCGCATTGATGTCGATGACGAACGCGTTGTCGTCGGCGTCGACGCGAAAGTCGATGCGCGCATAGCCCGCGAGACCGAACGCCTGCCACACCGCGCGGGCATGTTCGCTCAGCGCGGCAGCGAGCAGGGGCTCAGTCGATTCGATCCCGAAGCGCCGCGGTGTATTGCGGTACGCGGTGCAAGCCGGGGTCCACTTCGCGTCGAAGTCGACGATCCGGGCGCGTTCATCGGGCCAATCGACGAACAGCGTTTCCTGGATCGGCAGTACGCAGGCACCTTTGCCGTCGTCTATGACCGCGACATTGAATTCGCGGCCGGCGACGAAGGCTTCGGCGAAGAAACGTGTCTTGAATCTTGCTTCGCGCTCCCGGCGTTCGCGTTGCATGCTCGTTCCCGCCACGACCGAAGCGTGATCGATCCCGAGCGAACCGTGTTCCCATTCGGGTTTCAGGATCACTTTCGCGGGAAACGATTCCGCGTCGGTGATCGTCCGTGGCGTGGGGATCCCCGCGGCGAGCAGCAGACCCTTCGCGCCCGGCTTGGAGGCCGTCGCGACAAACGCCTCGAAGCCGTTGCCGGTAAACGCGAGACCGGCCCGCGCGAGGTACCACGGCGCCAGCAGGCAACCGGCGGCGATGCCGTCGACGGCCTCGACGAGATTAAAAACACATGCCGGGGCGCGCCGCGCGAGTTCCGCGATCGAGCCCGATTCAGGCACGAAGCGGACGAGTTCCGAGCGGTAGCCGAGGCGTTCGAGCGCCGCCTGCACATGCTCCGCGGTCTCCAGCGTGTCGGCTTCGTCCGGCCGCCCGGCGGTGGCGGCGTGCAGTACCGGCACGAACGCCTTCGCGGGCGCGTGCCGCGTGCCGCGCGGTGTATCCAGACCGTAGCGTCGCGCCGCGCTCGTAACGATCGCGTTCAGCAGCCAGTCGTAACTGTGGCCGGAGCGGCTCGCCGCCATCGGCAGATCGGAATGGTGCGGATGCAGGCCCGCGAGCGGATTCGCCTCGAGGAAACACGGCGTACCGGCGGCATCGCAGCGAATATCGATACGGCCCGCGTCGCGACACTGCAGTGCGCGGTAGGCGGCGAGGGCGACCGTCGACGCTGCCTGCGCGACTTCGTCGTTCGCCGTGAGATAGCTTACCCGTGATTCGCACTCTTCCTTGTTCGTGTAGGAATAGACGGCATGCGCCGCGCTTTCGTTGACCACGATTTCGAGCAGACCGACAACTTCCGGGCCGCCGGCGCGGTCGACGATCGCGACCGTAAACTCGCGGCCCGGCAGAAACGGCTCGATCAGTACGGGCTGGCCGAAGCGTCGCTGCAGATCCGCCACCGCGGATTCAACCGCACGCCGGTCGCTGCAAACGGAAGCGAGTTCGCAACCTTTGCCGGTGCCTTCGGCGAGCGGCTTCACGAACGCGGGCAGATCGAAACCGATCGCGGGCACGTCCTCGCCGTTCGCGACGACGACGAACGGCGCCGTCGGTACGCCGGCGTCGCGAACCACGCGTTTCGCGACCCCCTTGTCGAGCGCAATCGCGAGCGTCGTGGGGTCGGAGAACACGTAGGCCTGTTCGTACAGTTCGCATACGGCGGGCACCTGCGCTTCACGCGCCCGACCGCCGAGTCCTTCGGCGATCGAGAACACGAGGTCGTAGCGGGCACCGTCGGCAAGACATCGCGCGAGCGCGCGGCCGTTGCCGACCAGCACGATACGATGACCGAGGCGGGTGAGCGCGGCCGCGAGGAGGTCGATCGTTTCGTCCGAATCGAACTCCGCGACGGCTTCTTCGCTGTACCCGCGAGCGAGGTACTCGCTACGCAGATCGTAGACGAGCGCGATCGTCAGCCCGGTCACTGGATTACGCCGTCGATCGGCGACTGTGGCGCGTTCTCCGTAGCGCCACCGTTGCCGGGATAGCGGTATACCCCACCTTCGAAGTTTCTGAGAACGATGTCGTCACCGTCATGGCCGAGCACGTAGTTCGGCAGCAACGGGATCTTGCCGCCACCGCCGGGGGCGTCGATCACGAATGTCGGTACCGCGTAGCCGGTGGTGTGACCGCGCAATCCCTCGAGGATCTCGAGGCCCTTCGCGACCGGCGTGCGGAAGTGCGCCGAACCCGTGATCGGATCACACTGGTACAGGTAGTACGGCTTCACCCGCCGCATCAACAGTCCGTGCATCAGGTTTTTCATCACCGGGACGTCGTCGTTAATCCCTTTCAGCAACACCGTTTGGCTGCCGAGCGGGATCCCGGCGTCGGCCAGCCGCGCGGTCGCTTCCGTGACTTCCGGCGACAGTTCGTGCGGGTGCGTGAAATGGATGCTCATCCACAAGGGGTGATACTTGCGCAGGATCCGCGTGAGTTGCCGGGTCACGCGCTGCGGCACGACCACGGGTACTTTCGTGCCGATGCGGATGAACTCGACATGCGGGATCGCGCGCAGGCGGCCGAGCAGGTAATCGAGCTTGTCATCGGACAGGGTCAGCGGATCGCCGCCCGAGAGCAGGACGTCGCGAATTTCCGGGTGCGCGGCGATGTATTCGAGCGCGCGATCCCATTGCCGACGGTCGAAGCGGTAGTCACCACCGGCCTCGCCAACCATGCGCGAGCGCGTGCAGTAGCGGCAGTAAGTGGAGCAGAAGCCGGTCGCGAGGAACAACACGCGATCCGGATAACGATGCACGAGACCCGGTACGGCGGTGTCGTGATCTTCGCCCAGCGGATCGTCGGCTTCGCCGGGTGAGCGCAGGTATTCGTCGCCGACCGGGATATGCGTGCGGCGCAGCGCTTCCGTCGGATCGTCGCGGCTCATGAGCGAAGCGTAGTACGGCGTAATGCCAACCGGCAGCGAGCCGGTATGGCGCTCGACCGCGAGGCGTTCGTCGGCGCTGAGCACGAACATGCGTTCGAGGTCGCGCAGCGAACGAATGCGTTCACGCAACTGCCAGCGCCAGTCGTTCCACTCGACTTGCGTCGTGCCGGGGAAATATTGCTTGTAGAACGCGCGCGCCGCCGGGTTGACGGGGAACGGATTGGTTCTTGGTCGGGACGCCTTGGCGGCGGAGATGGGAATGACGGTGTCGGAATGGAATACCGTGGCGCTGGTCCGCGGTACGGTCGTGGCTATGGCGCTACGTAGCGACGGAGGCTCATCCTCCTCGGCACTCAGGCGGTTATCAGTTTTCATCAAGTTGTTCCTTCTTGAAGCTGAAGAGGCCTTAAGTGTTTTACGACCCGTCGCTGCCTCTGTTTGGCGCCGGGTGCGGCCATTCGTCAACCGAATTCGCGCGCGTATATTCAATCTTTTAGCCGGAAATGCAAGAAATATTTTACGCTCCCGATCATCGTGATTTGCGGCGCGCTTGCGACCTCAGGTGGCGGCGCCGTCGGTGCGCCGCAAGACCCGGCTCGGCCGCGCCCAACGCAAGGCCTTACGCCGGTCACTACGTGGAGCCGTCGGCCCGTCGGTAATGGGCGGGCCGTGCGATACCTGCCTTGCGAACAGGGTCTGCGTGGATTCGGGCTGTGCGCGACGCTGCGCCTGTCGTCGCCGCGTGGTTCACGCGCGTGTTGCCGGAATTCGCTTGCGTGAGGACGCAAGCGTCCAACCCGTATCGGCTGAGCGATCTCGCGTAGTCGCCTTATCTGAACAGTATCGATCGCACCTCGGCCATGGAGCATTTCCGAAAGTGCCTGCGCAGTATCGCTCGGCGCTGCGTGAACGACGCGCGCGTCAAGCGTTGCTCATTCCTCGGGATCTTTCTTGCTGACGGTCAGCCAGTCCAGCACGAGTCCCGAAATCGCATTGAATCGAGCGACCCGAAAGATCACGTCGAGCAGCTGCGGACGTTGCCGGATCCGCGGCTCGACGGCGCGCGGCACAAACCAGAGTGTGATCACGATCCTCAGAATGCCGCTCGTGACAAAAACCACGAACAGCGGGTTGGACGGTGCCAGGCCCGAAGGCAGCAGCTCGACAACTTGCTCAGCCGACGCCGCGAGGTAGCCACCGGCAATAGCACCGATAAAGACCAGCGCCGCGCCGCAGGCGGACTGCACCGCGGCGTACGTCGCGAAATCGCTGCGGTGAGGCCGGATGTCATAAAGGTAATTCGCGGTACTCAAGGAGAATCCGCTCCACGCGAAACCGGACAGCATCTGGACCAGCAGCAGGTAGAAGAAATTCGGCGAAAAGATCCATAACAGCGGCAGCAGCGGCAGCAGAAAACTCGTGATGATCATGACCAGCCGGTTGCCGTAGCGGTCGCTGAAGCGGCCCCAAAACGGCAGTGCAACAAACTGGACCGCGATGGATGTCGCGCTGCAGACGCCATATTGAAAGTAACTGAACTCGAGATCTTTCAGCATATATACGGCGAAGAACGGCGCGGAAATTGCCACCACGGCCTGCATGCCGGCGACGAACAAGGTGTAGTTGCGAAACACCTCGTCTTGCGCCGCGGTACGAAAATTCGCCAGGGTGCGCACAAAGGCGCCGCTGCCTTCGGCGCTGCCGGGGACATCGGGGTCATGCATCTGCCAGATGAAATAACTCGAGCTCACCCGGCACACTGCGGCAATCGCGAACAGGAGCGCGAAGCCGAGCCAGGTGCGTTGCTGCGATTCGAAAAACGATAAAAGACCGCCACCCGCGACAAACATGCCGAGCGCGATCACCATTGTGATGCTGGCCCGGCTCGCAAAAAATGTACCGCGACGGCGCTGCGGTACGATACTGCCCATCCAGGCACGCCACTGCGGCTGAATGAGATTCAGGGCGCCGTGATAGGCAACGGCGAGTAAAGTCAGCCCGAGAACTGCGTCAGGCGGGTGGAAGTAGGCCAACGACGCGATCAAGCCGACCACGATCGCCTGGGCGGCGGCGGTTCCCGCAATCAAATGCCGTCGCGGGACGTGGGTACCCAGCCACACCGAAAATAACTGCATCATCGCGCCGACGAACTGCGGGATCGCGGTCAACCAGCCCATTTGTACGGCGGTAGCCTGCAGATACACGGCGAAAGCGTTGTAGTAATTATCACCCGTCGCCGTCATCACCGCGGAAGCTGCCGCCTCTTTCTGCGAGTAGCGCAACGTTCTTCGAAGCCAGTGCTTGCGGCGCCGCGGTTCAGGGTGAGGTGGCGTTTGAATCGTGATGGTCACAAGGTGCGAACCGGATCATTAAGTAAGGGCGCGGGTAGTTTTCCGGCAGGCGCAAAACGAAAACCGCGGGCGGCGCATTCTTGCGCAATGCGGGCAAGGATGCGAGGGCCTTCGGGCGATGCCGGGCTGGCGCAGGGTTTCAGCGGGCGTGGCCCGGAATTCTTGAGCGGGAGGCGCGGGTTCGTAATGCGCGGGAGGGTCTCGCGGGACATTGTTGACCCGGTGGCAGGAAGAAGTGGGGTCAGATGCTGAAGGCTACTCACGAGGAAGAAGTGGGGGTAGATAAAGTTTTTCTGTTTCCTGGAAAGTTTCATTCCACGTCGAAATCCTGAGATTAACCCTGCCGTGAAACAGGGTCGCGCGGTCGCCAGCGCAATTGCGCAGGTGATAACGGGTACCAGCTTCGATCGCGTGGCCTCAGTTACCGGGCCACAACTCGAAGCGTTCAAATGCGGGATGATGACGCAAACGATGAGCAGATGCGGGATGTTCCCCTTTGCCCCGGGCCGTTTTGGCGCCGCGTTGGCGACCCCTGGAATGCACCGTCGTGGGTGATGGCAACAGGCCAGACCCGCTACCTCCGAGCGCCAGTCGTGGCGCCGGTACTGACACAGCGCCAGTGGGCCGTAGCCCGTTGACAATCCGGCAGCGTGCCGAGCAAAATCGCTCGCCGCCCGGTCCTTGGGGCGCGATCAATCTTACTTTTCTTTCTTAAGCGTCAATTGACGCGGAGTTCTCTGGCATGTTGATTCGCTTTTTCGCTGCGGCCGGCGTGGGCATCGCAATGGCGGGCTGCGCCTCGCAAACCATCGTTCCCAGCTACGCAACGTCCAATCCCAATATTCAGATCGGTGGCTCGCGACCCGCCGATGGTGAGGCGCAGGTGGAGCAGGCGGGCTCATTCTGTCTCGCAACGTCCGAGCAATGGCACCAGGACGGCAAGACGCCGGACGGCAAAGCCCTGTGGGCACGTGACACGTACCGCAAGGTTGTGCCGTGTGAGTGACGCACACGTCGTGCGGAAAAAAAACGGAGCGGGTAGTAAAGGGGACATCCCACATTAAAGGCGCGAAGTTTGTCGTGCCACGAAACCCGGTCGCGAGGATGGTCCCACGGTGGCACGGGCGACAGCAGGTGAGCGCTTTAATCGCACGTTTTGAGTTGTCGAGCGACAACAGACGTGCGAAACCGACGTGACAACGTGACCCCTGAGCGTAATGTGGGATGTCCCCATTTTTCCCTGCTGCAGGCGCGGCGACGGCTCACGCGGCCTGCGGAGATGTGCAGCGCGCGCTGAGGCCAAAGTACACGACGACACACACGACGAGCGTGCACATCCACGGCGCGTCGAAGCCAACGAGATCACCGAGCAGGAACGGGCCGACCATGCCGACCGCGAGCGTGGCGAGTGCCGCACGCGCGTCGCCGCGGCGCGAGTAGAGCCCCGCGACCACGACCACGACAAGACCCGCGGTGCCGATCGAATCGGCGAAGATCACGAGTTCGAGGATCCGGTCGCCGAGGATCGCGATCAGCCAGGCCACGGCACCGGCCGCGACGACCACGCCGCGGTGAAGTTTCAGGCGCGTGCGTTGCGAGAACGGACCGAAAGCCGGGATCAGGACATTGTGTGAGAGTAATGCGGACACCGTCAGCAGCGTGCTGTCGATCGTCGACAGGATCGCGGAGACGAGCGCGCCCATGAAGATCAGGTACAGCCAGCCCGGCAGAAGTTCGCCTGCGAGCAGCGGCAGGAAGTTGTCGCCGCTGCCCGTCGCGACGTCGAGTTGCGGCGCCGCTAGCGCTATCACGACGGGCAGAACGCCGATGCTGAGATAGATTGCGAACGCGACGAAGCAGGCATTGCGCGCGATCCGCGCCGTGCGTGCCGCGAGGATGCGTGACAACGCGACCTGGCTCACGAGCGAGCCGAGGATCGGTATTGCCCACAGCTCGATCCGTGCCCACGGGCTTTCGCCGTCCGGGACGAGTCGCCATTGCGCCGGCGTCACGTTCGCGAGGAGTGTCGCCGGACCACCCGCGAGCTGTACGACGGTGAAGAACAGGACCACGATCCCGAGGATCACGACTGCGCCCTGGATCGCGTCCGTCCACACGTCTCCAAGGATGCCGCCGAGGCACGTGTACAGCACGACGACGAACGCGGCGAGCGTGATACCGAGCGTGAGATCGATGCCGACCATGACTTGCAGGATGTTGCCGAACGCGAGCAGCTGCGCGCCCGCCCACGTGACGACGCTCGGAATCAGGATCAGCGATCCGAGCCACTCGATACGTCGCCCGAAACGTTCCGCGAGTAAGTCACCGAGTGTAAGGTATCCGCGTGCGCGCATGCGGTAGGCGAGTACGAATCCCATCAGCAGGAGCGTCAACGCGTAACCGAAAGGATCCGCTCGCGCGCCGGCGAGGCCTTCCTCGGCGACCATCGCGGTCGATCCCATGATCGTTTCGGCGCCGAACCACGTCGCGAACAGTGACAGCGCCACGAGCGTCAGGCCGAGCGAGTGACCCGCGACGAGAAAGTCGCCTTCCGTCGCCACGCGTCGCGACGCCCAAACTGAGATCCCGAGCTGCAGGAGCAGCCATCCGCCGAGCGCCATAGCCACGGTCGTATTCACATTCAACCCCCTCACGAACGACGGCGCATATTGGACGACGCAGATACTTCCCTGCAAGCGTGATCACGGTGCTCGGGGTCGGACCAAGTTAGCTTGTTGAGTTACCGGGGTTTTTTCTCCGGATTGGCCGCGTACAGCGCCTTAGATCGAAAACGATCGCGAAATTCCGGCACGTAAGCTTCGCTGTCCTCGAGTAGCACCAACCCGTGCTTTCCCCCGGATTGA
>MRWG01000511.1_pt1 | contig 66734 bp, 71 predicted proteins | sample 1013341 | NCBI WGS metagenome assembly MRWG01 (sample SAMN06117577, study PRJNA244670) | biofilm metagenome | biome: Water; feature: Cathode Biofilm; material: Biofilm; isolation source: microbial consortium enriched at the cathode of a solar microbial fuel cell | place: USA: District of Columbia ...
CCGACGACCGGCGCGACGTGACGCATGCCGAAGCTCAACGGCGCGTTGACCCGCAAGGCGCCGCGCAAATCGGCGGAAAGATTTGAGGCTTCAGCCGCTGCTTCTGAAATAACGTCTACCCCTGGACGAACACGTTCGAGAAACAGTGCGCCGGATTCTGTCAGGCTCACCTTTCGCGTTGTTCTATGCAGCAATTGAACGCCGAGGCTCTCTTCGAGATCTTTGACGCGTTCGCTAACCAGCGTGCGAGATAGATTCAAGTCGTCGGCCGCCGCCGCAAAGCTTTGAAGCTCTGCGACGCGAATGAAAATCTGGATTGCCTGTAATCGGTCCATACAAGACACAGATTATCTGGAATTATCGGATAGACAATCCAGAATCCAACCAATTGTTCGGAGCGCATTCGAGCGTATTTGTTAGACATTCGAACGTCGAAGAGGAGCCGCCAACGTCTTTTAGATCTTCAATCAACTAGCGCCGCCGGTCACTCTTTCCTTGGGCGGCGCATAGCGTCCGGCTGTGCTTTCTTGGGTTTGTCATGGCTGGACGCTTTTTTGTGAGTCATGTCAGAATGTTCATAACCTAGCCCTGCTGGCATTGCACATTGGGGCGCCCAGTTCCTGTAAAACCGCCAGAAATTCAGGCTTAGACGCCTGGCACAAAGTTCGATACGCATTCACGAAGGGGAGCCATTAAAATCAATAAGTTATTGGATTTGCGGGCTTTTGCTTTGGGCAAATAATTAATGCCTGCGTAATCTGGACTGCACCAAAGCACCCGATTGAGCGCTTTGTGAGCCTCCGCCATTTCGTGGAAGTGTTTATGCCGCCGAACTTCAACTTCGATTTGAATCACGCATTCGGGCTGATCCCGCTCATGCAGCGGACCTCGGCGGCCAACTACGAAATGATCGAATAAACGAGCCACAAAATGACTCTTGGCGGAATAGAGTTCAATCGACCTATGCCTATCAACAATACTTACAGCCGTCGCGCCAATCGCTGTCAGCCACATTTCCATGCGAAGCAATCCCTCCGACATTCGGGACGCGTGTGGAATTTTCATTTTGTTATTTAACTTATTGATTACCTGACTGTCGGACGGGCGTTATTGTAAGTCGCCCAAAATCTAATTTCATTACAGCGACCGTCGGAGTCGAATTCCGCCAACTCATCATTGGACAACAGACCGTCAGCCCCGGGAACTATGCTGCCGTCCAATCTGGCGACTGAAATGCGGAATCTCCAGCCAGTTCAATCTACCATCTGAACCAGGCTCATTGTCACCCGAAGACTGGCTGCACGATCAGGGTTACGTCACGTGTTGATCGGCATACGGATGCGATGTCACTGCCTGAAGCTAATCTCAACGTTATCTGACGCAGCAAATTGAATATGCCTTCATCGCTGCAATGCTGCCTGCACATCTTCGTAGAATATCAAGGACATAGTGGCGCGGTTATTTGGGGCAGGACACACGATGCGTTAAAGCGGTGCTTACTGCAATTTCTAGTGTCTTTCCTCAGCCTTATCGCTGATGTTGAATTTATCCGGACTTGCAGCGATATGCCTTCCAGGACGCATCGGTCACGATGAGCGTGCGGTCGCCCCAAACAAGTGTGTAATATTTCCTGCCAGCATCACTCGATCCTGGTTTGATTGCTGCTTTGGGACGTAATGGGATATCCAGCCAGGAAACAAACACATCATGCCATTTTTGGGTTGAACGGCGTGATTGGCGTCCGGAAATACAATGGGAGCGCAGTCGGGTGATACGTTGATGTAGTAGCCAAAGCTCCACAATGCCGGCCAATGATCGTGCTGCTGTGTAAACTCATCTTTGCGGTACACAACACCCCAGCAATCCGTTACTGCCAGACGCAAATGCTTAACTGTCTGCGGCGGAGAACTTGCCAGGCACAATTCAAGCGCATATTTACAAATAATTTCAAATTGTTCGTGTGCGGGCTGGTTAGATTCCCACATCCTTGTATCGGTCATATCCGCTTTAACATTAGTCGAGCGCTTTTGCTTGTCACCAACGGAGCGAATACCTTTTTCCAGCAACGGGTTGATTTCTTCCCAGCCGGGAATCTGCTTGTGAACAATGGGGAATTTGACGTTAAACTCGACCGCATAGCGGCTGTCGCTTAGTCGTATATGAGTTTTTTCTGAGGGGTTTTCGTGTGATTTTGACATACTAAAATACGGTTTTTAGTGGAGGCGACACTCACTATACCGCGTTTGGTATATTTTTCAAAAGTTGTTCGATGAATTGGTGCAATTATATCGCTTGAGTTGTTGCGGATTCATACCGCTTCCATTGCCTAGGCCAAAATAACCAACTGTTTTTGGTGATTTATTTGGCGCTTTTGTCCTAGGTCGAACCGCTTTTGCCGGATATAATCCGCCTACTGATTTCACTGTCAATCAGGAGGTCACTGGTTCGAGTCCAGTTCGGGGAGCCATTTTCACGCAAGCCGTCAAAATACCACCTATTCCGCCGGCGTGTTGATGGCGCCCACGTCAAGCACCGGCGCGGCGTCGATGTCTTCGGCATCGAGCAGCATCGCCGTTCGCTCCAGCCCTGCCACGAGAAATGATTGCTCCCAGCTTTCGAGTTTTTCAAAGCCGCGCTCAAAACGCTGCTGCAAAATGCTCGGCGCGTCTTCGAGCGTGGAAAGGCCCTTGGCGGTCAGCTCCACCAGCACGCGCCGCTTATCTTCCCTGTCCTTGTTCCGGCGAACGATCTTTTTGCCTTCCAGCTTGTCGATCAGGGCGGTCACTGTCGCCTGAGACAGTGAAAGCTTCTTGGCGATCAGGCTTGGCGTCGCGGACCCGCCTTCTTTGTCGATCACCTGCAACATGATCAACTGCGACGGCGTCAGGCCGCACTCCTTCGCCAGAGCGCGCGAGCTGATTTCCGTGGCGCGCAAAATCTGCCGCAAGGCAATGAGGGCAAGGTCTAGGCGTTCAGACATGGCTCAACTTACCGCTTAATCCGTATCGGCGCCAAATTTCTTTGACGTCGGAAACCCTTTCGGAGCGAGGCGGCCGGACTGTGCGCGCTTGCCGAGCCAGGATTTCCAGTCATCGATGGTCTGCACCCGGCCCGAACGGTCGGTCCAGTTGAGGCCTTCCTTTTGAGAAAAGAGCTTCGCATCGGAAAGACCGCCCTTCTGGAATTTCTGCAGGACCACGCCTTTGCCTCGCGTCATCTCCGGCAATTCCTCCGCCGGAAAAACCAGAAACTTCTTGTTGTCGCCGACGCTCGCCAGCATGTCGTCTTTTCCGATCGCCGCTGGAGCCGGACGGCAGACGGCGGCTTCGGCCCCCGCGGGCACATTCAAAACCTGCTTGCCTTTGCGGGTGTTCGAAAGGCATTCATCCTCGGGCGCGATGAAGCCGTGACCGGATGATGACGCCACCAGAAACTTACGCCCGCCCGTAAAGATAAACGCCGCGACAACAGCATCGTCATTGCCCATGTCGACCATCAGGCGGATCGGCTCGCCATGGCCGCGCCCGCCGGGCAAAGCGGAGACGTCAAGCGCGTAAAACTTTCCATTGGTGACGAACAGCATCAATTTGTCGGTCGTCTGGGCGCGCACAATAAAATGTTCGCGGTCGCCTTCTTTATACTTGATCGACTTCGTATCCTCGACATGACCTTTCATGGTCCGGACCCATCCCTTTTCGGAGATGACGATGGTGACGGGTTCTTTTTCAACCAGTATATCGAGGTCGATATCTTCGATCGCCGGCGCATCGGTAATATCTGTGCGGCGCCGGCCAAGATGGGATTTCGAATCGAAGATCTTGCGAACGTTTTTCAACTCCTCGCTGATTTTTTTCCATTGCGCATCGTCGGATTTGAGCAGCGCCGTCAGCGCTTTCTGTTCGGCCTTGAGGTCCTTGTGTTCGGTCTTGATCTCCATTTCCTCAAGCTTGCGCAAGGACCGAAGGCGCATGTTGAGGATCGCTTCGGTCTGCACTTCCGACAGCTTGAAGGTTTTCATCAATTGCGCTTTGGGGTCGTCCTCATAACGGATAATGCGGATCACCTCGTCGAGATTGAGATAGGCGATCAAAAACCCGTCGAGAATTTCAAGGCGCTTCGCAATCTTGTCGAGGCGGAACTTCGTGCGGCGGACCAGCAGGTCCTTGCGGTGGTCGAGATAGGATTGCAGCACGTCGCGCAGGCCCATGACCCGGGGCGCGCCGTCAGCGCCGAGAACATTCATGTTGAGCGAGAAGCGCGATTCAAGATCGGTGACCTTGAACAAGGACTCCATCAGCGCCGCCGGTTCGATATTGCCCGACCTCGGCTCCAGGATCAGGCGAATATCTTCCGCGCTTTCATCGCGAATATCGGCCAGCGCAGGCAACTTCTTCGCCTGCATCAGCTCGGCGATCTTTTCGATCAGCCGCGATTTTTGCACCTGATACGGAATTTCGGTGACAATGATCTGATACTTGCCGCGCCCGAGGTCTTCCGTTTCCCAGCGCGCACGCACGCGGAATCCGCCGCGGCCCGTCGCGTAGGCTTCCTCCATGGAGGCCGCGTCTTCGATGCAAACGCCGCCGGTCGGAAAGTCCGGACCTTTCACGTGACTAAGCAGCGTCTGCGTGCGCGCTTTCGGCGTCTTGATAAGATGCAGGCAGGCGTCGATCAGCTCCGCCGGATTGTGCGGCGGGATCGACGTCGCCATGCCGACAGCAATGCCACTCGCGCCGTTGGCGAGGAGGTTCGGGAAGGCCGCCGGCAGGACAACAGGTTCTTTGCCCTCGCCGTCGTATGTCTCGCGGAAGTCGACCGTGTCTTCGTCAATGCCGTCGAGAAGAAGTTGTGCGGCTTCGGTCAGACGGCTTTCGGTGTAGCGCATGGCTGCTGCGTTATCGCCGTCGATATTGCCAAAGTTGCCCTGCCCGTCGACCAGCGGCACGCGCACGGAAAAATCCTGAACGAGCCGCACCATGGCGTCATAAATCGCCTGATCGCCATGCGGGTGAAAATTACCCATGACCTCGCCGACGACTTTCGCGGACTTCTTGAATCCGCCGGTCGGGTTCAGTTTCATCTGCCGCATGGCGAAGAGAATGCGCCGGTGCACAGGCTTCAGCCCGTCGCGCACATCGGGCAGCGCCCGCGATGTGATCGTCGAGAGCGCATAGGCGAGGTAGCGCTGCGACAGCGCCTCGTCGAACGGCTCAAGGAAAATATCCTCAGGCTTCGCCGGCTTTTGCGTCTTGGCGGATTTCTTTCTGGCGGTTTTGGTTTTCGTACGCTTCATAGGGGCAGTCTCTAGCAGAATCGCATGGGCCCGCCAGCCTTCACTTTGCCCCACCGGCGGCTTCGGCTATTTGGCTGAAGGACATGGAAATTCTCGCCGACATCCTCGCCTTTCCGCTGTTCCTGATCGAGCTTGCCTGGAGGGCGATCCGGTTTTCCACAGATGCGTTCTTGCAGACGGCGGCGTCCGGCGAGGCGCAAACGGCTGCGATCCTGATCGCTTTCCTCGCGGGCGTGTCGGAAATGCTCGGTCAGTCGGTGATTCTCGTCGTCAATCGCGTGGCGCTGTACCGGTTTCTGGCGAGTCTTGCTTTCACCGGCCTCACTTATGTTCTCACCGCCGTTGCATGGGCCGCCGCCGCCATCGTAGTCGCGCCGCTGACGCGGGTCGGCATGCTTGGTCCTGGTGAAATCGCCGGCGTTATCGGCGTCGTCTCTCTCGCTTTTGCGCCGCGGCTGTTCGGCGTTTTTTCCATCGCGCCATATTTCGGACTGGCGCTCGGCCATCTGCTCGAAGCCTGGGCGATGACGCTGGCCATTTTCGGTTTGCATGTCGGGCTCGCCCTGCCGCTCGGCGCCGCGGTTTTCTGCGGCGTCGCCGGCTGGGCGCTGTCTTATGGGGTGCGTTCGTGGCTCGGTCATGCGCTTGCAAAACCGCTCGGCCGCCTGCGCCACGCAGTTGTCGGTTCGCCGCTCGACAAGTCGCCGCAACAGATCATCGAGGACCTCGCGCATCTGATCAGCGGGGAGAAGAAATCTTGATCCCTTCCCTGCTTTTCACCGTCCTTGTTATCGGCGCTGTCGCGCTGATGGTTACCGCCGCGCTGTCGCCCCTCGAAACCCTGAGCTGGTGGGCGGGCTGGACCGAAGATGAATTCGAGCATAGCGAAACGCCACTTGCGCCCAGCGACGGCGCAGAACGACAATATGTTGTCTATCTTTCCGGTATTGCGTCTCTGTCGGGCCGGTTTCTTCTGCCGCGCGAGAAAGCATTCATCCGCAAGCTGAAAACACATCTGCCGCAGGCAAAAATTGTTAGCGACGTTTTTCCCTATTCGCCGAAGGGCGAACCGCTGCTTGAAAGCCCTCGGCTGTTCGACCGCCTGTGGCGGCGCGTGCAGAAGCTGAAGCTTGACGAAAAACAGACGCTGCTTTCGGTTCTCACCAATATCCGCAATATCTATCAGGTCATGGTCTCCGCCGATCACCGTTACGGGCCGATCTTCAGCCAGGGCGCGGCGAAAGTCATCGAACAGGCGCTGCTCGAAGCGGGGTATAGACGCGGGTCCGGCGCGCCCGTGGCGATTATCGGCTATTCGGGCGGCGCGCAGGTGGCGATCGGCGCCGCGGCGTTTCTGCGGGCGCGGCTTGCCGCGCCGATTGACGTCATCGGCCTTGGCGGCGTCGTCGCCTCCGATCCCGGCCTTAAATATGTGCGGCGGTTCCATCACATCGTGGGCGACCGCGACAACATCCAGCGCATCGGCGCAATCATGTTTTCGGACCGCTGGGCGACGGCGGCTTATTCCGACTGGAACATCGCCAAACGCGAAGAACGCATCATCAAACATGTGATGCCTGACATGATCCACGCCGGCGTGCGCGGCTATTTCGGCCGTCCGCCGGTGAACGGCGTTTCCAACGCCGAGCGCACGGTTGGAAAGATTGCCGAATTGCTCGCGCCCTAATCCGATGTTGTACAACTTTGCCGCCGCGTTAATCCGGCGTCTTTGCTGGGCTGTAGCGAAAAGTTGTACAACTTTTTCCGTCATGATTTGTGCGTTCCTTTCACTCATTCGCTGCTTTTTCAGAATGACAACGGAGAAGGATTATACGGGCAGTCTGAAACCCGTGGATAACTACGCACCGAATGCGGGTTTGAGCGCGATTTTCATCAGATAAGTTGTATTTTTTCGCAGTCTGTTCGCGTTTGCGTTGTGTAAAAATCAGCGCTTCGCCGACAGCAGCTCAACCACCCGCAGGCGCGCTTCAGGCAGTTGCTTGTCCGACAAATGCAAAATCCGCGTTTCAATGAAATGCCCGGTGGTGCTGAGCGCATCGATGGCCTCGCTCAGCGTCGCCTCCACCGATGCGCCGCGTAAGAATGCAGGCAGCGGCAACAATTTGTCCTTGTACGGTTCACCTGCCTCCGCAGACACAGCGCAGGCGGACCGCGGCGACACGTAAATCAGATTGTCGCGCGCGCCCGTCGACGCACAACGATCGAGCGTCAGACCAAACCCGAGTTCCGCGAGAAGCCCTAATTCCCAACGCGCCATCAGCGCCGGCCATACGTCAATATTATCAAGTGCGCCGAGCAGCACGGCCATGGCCTGATAGGCGCGCATGTGCGCCTCCCGTTCCGGCAAGGTCGCCAGCGCCACGGCACAAGCAGCGGAAAGCCCCGCGAGCGAGAGCCGGTCGCCCATGGCCTCGCCGGCGCGCGCATGGGCCATCTCCAGCGTGAAGTGACCGAGCGAGTCTTCGCCCCGGCCTTTCCATTCGAGCGAGACTTCATTGCCCGGCTGCAACAGCGGGCGCTGGCGCCGTCCCTGCCCGCCATAAACGAGCCCCGCCCATCTTCCATGATGTTCGGTAAACACATCGGCCACCGCATGGGTTTCCCCATGAGCGCGCGCGTCGAGAACGATGCCGATATCGGTGAAGTTCATGGGCGCCGTGATACGCCGCCGCGCATCAACGCACAATCGTTTCGCGCCTATTTGGCGGTTACAAGCGCATCACGCATTGCATCGAGCGCATGACGGTCATGCCAGACGCCGTCCACCATGACGCCGTCGATCATTTTCATGTTGCGGATATTGTCGAGCGGATTTTCCGAAACCAGCACAAGGTCAGCCTCGTATCCCGGCGCAATAACGCCGAGCCGCACGTCCTTGTCGATGTATTTTTCAATCAGCTTGCCGCCATTGCTGGTCGCCGCCGCCAGCGCCTGTTCAATCGTCAGGCCTGACTTCACCAGTTCACGCATCTCGCTGTGCACGGAGGCGCCGGACAACACGCCACGTTCGGGCGCGTCGGTGCCGGTCGCGATCAATACGCCTGCCGCCTGCGCACGGCGCGTAAAATCGTGAATGACATTGTATTTTACGCGGTCGCGCAGCATCCGCTTGTCGATCTGATCGCGGCGGGCGCCGTTACTTTGCCGCCAGGCGTCATGCGCGACTTCCGGCCAATAGGCCATTTCAGGGTCGGCCATGGCCGCTTCCTCATCGTCCCAGAACCGCATGGTGACAAAGGTGAAAACGATGTTGGGGATCAGCGCGATGTCGTGTTTGACCATCAAGTCGATGACCTTGTCGGCGCGGTCGAGATCGATGACGTCCGATCCGTCGAATTCGGGCAAGGCTTGATCACGCGGTCCGCCAAAGTAAGCGAAGTAGAATTCTTCCGCATGAGCGACCACGTCGAGACCGTGGCTCAGCGAATACTCCACCGGAAAGTTACGCGGCAGATGACCGAAGACGGAAAGATCGTTCTTCGCCGCTTCATCGACGACCGCATCAAACACATCTTGCGGAATGTTGTTGTAGACTTTGACGAGGTCGTAGCCGTCGGGCTTCAGTTTACGCACATAGTCGCGCGCCTCGTCCGGGTCTTCGATGTCGATATGCGACGCGATGGTCATGTAGCCGGTGTAAATCTGCGGACCGATTTGTTCTCCGGCTTCGATCGCTTCGCGCAGCGCCAGAAATGACTCCGCGCTGCGGCGCTGCCCCAGCCCGATGACGGTCGTCACGCCGTTGGCGATATAGTTGACATAAGGCACGGCGTCATAGTGGTGCATATGCGCATCGACCATGCCCGGCGTCAGATACTTGCCGCCGGCGTCGATGATCACGGCCGCATCGCGCGAAGCGGCGCCGCTTTCGGGGATGATCGCAGTAATCCGCCCCTCGTCGATGACCACCGCCTTGCCGGAAACGAGTCCGTCATCGCCCATGGTGACGAGATTGACGTTGTGAATGATGGTTTCAGCCGAAACCGGATTTAACAGTGTTATTCCAACGGCAAGGGCCGCTGTGAGATGGATCGTCTTCACGCGTTGCTCCTCCCAGATCAATTCAATCCTTATGAATATCCGAGTTTATTCCGATTGGTAATGGCGCGGAAGATCGGCTCGCCCCCAAACGCTCTCGCCCCGCCGCATGGGGTGCGTCTCGGTGGTCGCCGAGAAAATTCTCGCCCATCAAAACGACTTAGAAATCATCCGCTGTAAGTTTAGATTTAACTCGACTTAAAATCTCTATTTGTGACTTGATAACAATATCGTCTGTAGAAGCATGGTCGCGTTTTCTCGAAACCCTGTCGATAGTTTTTTCTATAAAACTAACCACTAAATCTACGCGCTTCCTGTGAAGGATATTTTTCTGCCGTTCTTCGTAGAGCAGTTTTTCCAGATTGGCTGCAATTTTCAGAAAATCATTTCTGGCATATTCTTGATGTTTGGCCACTGCTGAACACTTGATCGTATAAGGGCTATCTTCAGTATCTATGAGAAATTCAGCACCGTTACCTGTAACGTCTATGGCTGTGAGTAATTGCCTATCGATATTTTCAATTAAAGAATTGGCTTCTGTTTCTGAGAAATTTGACAGCGTTAATTCCAATACTGGTTCCTTAAGATCGGTACTGGGAAAAGCTGCAAGAATGCGAAGCGTTAACAGCACGCCATCGTTATCAACGGAACCTAGATAGGATGCGTGTTTTAGAACCGAAGTGAACATCTACCTTCATTTTCCAGATTCAATTGCAGCAACTCAGTCACTCCACCGCATCCAACCCCAGCCCGCGCAGGCGCGCGGCTTCCTCGTCCCAGCCTTCGCGGACTTTGACATGCAGGAAGAGATGCACCGGCGTGCCGAGCAGTTCGGTCAGTTCCTCGCGCGCCGCCTGACCGATAACCTTCAGCGTCTGCCCGTTCTTGCCGAGCACGATCGGTTTCTGGCTGTCGCGCGCCACATAGATCGTCTGGTCGATGCGGATCCCCGACTTTGTTTCTTTCCAGCTTTCGGTTTCCACCGTGGAATCGTAAGGCAGTTCCTGATGCAGGCGCAGGTAAAGTTTCTCGCGCGTGACTTCCGCCGCCATCAGGCGGTCGGAAATATCGGAAAGCTGGTCCTGCGGATAAAGCCACGGTCCCGCCGGCGCCTTTTCCGTCAGGAATGTTTTTAGATCCTTGAGGCCGTCGCCGTTCTTCGCAGAAATCATGAAGATGTCCGTGAAGACGCCCGTCTCATTTAATTCTTGCGCCAACGCCAGCAATTTCGGCCGGGCGACGTCGTCAATCTTGTTAAGCGCCAGCGCGGCTTTCGTCTCCGTTTTCTTCAAACCCTCGATGATGCGTTCCGCATCGGCGCGGGACTTGCCCGCCGCGCCTTTTTCGCTTTGCCCCGCGAGATACCCCGGCGCATCGATCACCAGCAGCACCTGATCAGCGCCGCCCGCTCCCTCCCACGCAGCGGCGACCATGGCGCGGTCGAGCCGTCGTCGCGGCGCAAAAATGCCCGGCGTGTCGATAAAGATGAGCTGCGTTTCGTCTTCCGTGAGAATGCCGCGCACCCGCGCGCGCGTCGTCTGCACTTTCTGTGTGACGATGGAAATCTTCGCGCCGACAAGCGCATTGACCAGCGTCGACTTGCCCGCGTTCGGCGCCCCGATAACAGCGATGACGGCGCAGCGTTGTTCACTCATCTTCGGTCCAGACTTTTTCGCGGACGAGGAAATCCCGCGCCGCCTCCATTTGTGCGGCGCGTTTCGACTTGCCCTCGCCGCGCGCGGGCTTTTTGCCTTTCACCTGAACTTCGATGGTGAATGCGGGCGCGTGAGCCGGACCTTCCGCTTCGATCACTTCGTAATGCGGCGTGCCGAGACTTTGTCGTTGCGTCCATTCCTGCAGGGCGGTTTTCGGATCCTTGTGAAGTTTCGACAAGTCTTCGAGGTTCGGCGTCCAGAACTGATCGTAAACGCCCCGCGCAGCTTTCAGCCCGCCGTCGATGTAAAGCGCGCCGAGCAGCGCTTCCATCACGTCGCCGAGGATCGCTTTTTTCTTACGCCCGCCAGCGCTGTCCTCCCACTCGGACATCAGGATGTATTCATCGACGCCGAAATGCAGCGCCGCCCGGGCGCAAGTCTCTTTTCGCACCAGCGCATTTAACCGCGGGGCCATGTCGCCTTCATCGTAATCGGGATAATTGCGCCACAGCGTTTCCGCCGTCAGGAGCCCGAGCACGCGGTCGCCGAGAAACTCAAGGCGCTCAAGGTCCTTCACAGGTTCTTCACCGCCGGAAAGACTGGAGTGCGTAAGCGCGCGCTTTAACAGGCTGGCGTCGGCGAAGGAATGGCCGATGCGTTTTTCAAGCTTCGCAAAATCGGTTTTCGTCATTCGACCGAGTGCAGAATGCGGCCATAGCGAATGGCGAAAGGCCAGTTCCAGACCGTCCAGAATTTTGTTTTTGCGCCGTCCACGGAGAAAAACAGGCGCTCGGCGCGTCCGACAATGGCGTCCTCGGGAATGTAACCCACCTGCGCCACCACGCGGCTGTCCTGCGACTGGTCGCGATTGTCGCCCATCATGAAATAATGTCCGGCGGGCACATTATATGGGCCGACATTGTCGAGCCCGCCATCGTCACCGGAACATTCCTGCACGATATAGGAAACGCCATTGTCGAGGGTCTCACGATAGATCGGCGCATCGCCGCCGCCACAAACATCTTCGCCAACCTCAACGAATTCTTTCTGCACCGGCTGTCCGTTAATGTGCAGAAGGCCGCCGATCATCTGGATCTGATCCCCCGGCATCCCGATGACGCGCTTGATGTAATCCTTGTTGCCGTCCTTGCGGTTTTTGAACACCACCACATCACCGCGTTCGGGCGACGCGCCCTGCAGGATGCGACCCTCTGTGGGTATGCGCGTCAATGGATAGACGAGCGATGCCTTCGAGTAACCGAAGGTCGGTTTCGACACGACCAGAAAGTCGCCCACTAAAAGGTTCGGTTTCATGGAGCCGGACGGAATGTTGAACGGCTGAAAAATGACGATGCGCAGCACCAGCGCAATGGCGACGGCGAAAAATACGGTTTTCGCCAGATCCCAGGCTTCCTCGGCAGGGGTCATTTTCGGCTCGCCGGACTTTGATTTCGTCACGGCGGCCTCGCCGCCCTTTTCCGCTTCGCTCATACGCCTGGTACCTTTTTGCCCGCCCCGCCCTTTTGGAAGACCCTATTTAGCCTGTGCCTCGATTATGACAATGGCCTGAGCCATGGGAAAATCGTCGGTGATGGTGAGGTGGACTGCCGCCACGTGGCCTTCAGGGGTCAATTCGGCGAGGCGCGCCGCCGCGCCGCCGGTGAGCGCCATGGTGGGCTTGCCGCCGGGGAGGTTCACCACGCCCATATCCCGCCAGAAAACGCCGCGCGACAGGCCCGTCCCCAGCGCCTTGGCGCAGGCCTCTTTCGCCGCGAAACGCTTGGCGTAGGACGCGGCGCGCAGGCGCCGTTTGTCGGATTTCGCCCGCTCGATCTCCGTGAAGCAGCGGTGGGTGAACCGCTCACCGTGGCGTTCCAGCGTTTTCTCAACGCGGCGGATGTCGATGATGTCGTTGCCGATTCCGATGATCATGACTAAAGCGGTAACCTGAAGACGACGAAATAGTAAACTGCAGAGAGCGAAATCAGCGCTACGGCAAGTAAAAACATCCCTGTCGGGTAACGCGTAGTCGTCGCCTTGGCAGCCCTGCGCGAAAAAAATTCCGCTGCAGCGATGACGATCGCCAACACGAGCAGACCTGCGCCGACAATTGGAACGCCGTAAGTCACGGCAATCATTGCCGTGATGTGATCCATGAGCGCTTCGATTGTAATCGGCATGTCAATAATGCCCGCCTGTGCGCGCGTCCTGCATCAGCCGTTTCATTTCCTTGACTGACTCAGCCAGCCCCATGAACACCGCTTCGCCGACGAGAAAGTGACCGATATTCAGCTCGACGATTTGCGGGATCGCGGCGACCGGCTGCACGTTCAAAAATGTCAGGCCGTGACCGGCGTGAACCTCAAGACCGAGATTGTCGGCGAGTTCCGCCGCTGCGCGAATTTTCTCAAGTTCGGCCGATATGCGCTTCGGGTCGGTCGCCGCCGTCGCCTCGTAATAGGCGCCGGTGTGGATTTCGATGACCGGCGCGCCGGCGGATTTCGCCGCCTCGATATGTTCCGCTTCCGGATCGACGAACAGCGATGTGCGAATACCCGCATCGGTCAGTTCACGAACGAACGGCGCAATGAAATTGTGCTGCCCCGCGACGTTGAGGCCGCCCTCGGTCGTGCGCTCATTGCGGTTTTCCGGCACGATACAGCAGCCATGGGGCTGGACCTGCGTGCAGAGTTGCAGCATTTCCGCCGTCGCCGCCATTTCGAAATTGAGCGGCAGGTCGAGTTCTTCTTTCAGGCGGCGCATGTCGTCATCGCGGATATGACGCCGGTCCTCGCGCAAATGCGCGGTGATCCCGTCGGCCCCGGCGCTCGCCACCAGATGCGCCGCGCGCACCGGGTCAGGGTGCGGTCCGCCGCGGGCATTCCTGATGGTCGCCACATGGTCGATATTCACACCAAGACGAACGGGTTTTTTAGGCATGGCGACTACTCACATCAGTGGAGCAAATAAAAGCACCCTTCATCCTGAGGAGCAAAATGTCCTTCGTCCTTCGCGACGGCGCTGGCGCACGCCTCAGGATGAAGGACATTCTGCGTCTCGAAGGATGGCTCATTGACTGACCCCGCGGCTGCCAGGCTTTACCGCAGGCATGCCTTTCAAATGCGGCGGAAGATTATCCGGCTCCCACGCCTCCACTTTCATTTCGAGGAGCGGCAGGATCGGCGCGCCCACATCAACAGCGCCTGCTGAGCGATCTACAAGACAGCCGAGCGCCAACACTTCGCCGCCTGCTTTTCTCACCGCACTGATCGCCTCGCGCGCAGACAGCCCTGTTGAGACAATGTCTTCAACCACGACAACGCGCGCGCCCTTTTCAATGCCGAAGCCGCGGCGCAACTGAAACTCGCCGTCAACACGTTCTAAGAACATGAACGGCGTATTCAGATGACGCGCGGTTTCATAACCGTAAATGATCGCGCCCATGGCTGGTGAAATAACATAGTCGATATTGTCAATCTTTGACGCGATTATTTCCGCCAGCGCGCGGCACAGACGCTCAGTTCGCGCCGGATACATGGAAACGATAGACTTGTTGAGATAGGTGTCGCTGTGAAGGCCGGACGACAGAATGAAATGCCCCTTTTGCAGGGCGCCCGCCTCTTCAAATTCTTTCAGCGCGTCAAAGCTCATCGTGATCTCCGGCTCCCGTGCGTTCGGCGTCAATGACGTTCGGCGAAGCGCGCACGCCGGCCAGCATCTGCATGAACTGGCGCGTGTCCTTCACCTCGACGTCGATGACAAAATCCACAAATTCCTTGGAACGGTTATGGATGCGAATATTGGCGATGGAAACGCCGTAACGCGCGATTACGCCGGCGACTTCACTCAACACGCCGAGCCCATTGCGCACGGTAACCGTCAAGCGCGCGAACGCCGTCGCTTCCTCTTCCCGGTCCCGCCATTTGAGATCGAGCCAGCGATCCTGCGGCGGGTCTTCCTCCGCCAGCACTTCGCAGAAAATAGTGTGGACCTTGACGCTTCCGTCGCCCTGACGAATGCCGACAATGCGCTCGCCCGGCAGCGGGGTGCAGCAGCGCGCCATCTTCACCGAAACGCCTGGCGTCAATCCCGCAATCGCGGCGCGCGGTTTGAACTCGCGCAAGGACGCCGCGCGAATCTCGCCGCTGCTTTCAAGCGAGGCGCCGGGATAGACCGCCTCCACAACTTCGTTGACGGCAAGGTCGCCGCGGCCGACATTGACCAGCACTTCCTCGACCGATTTCTTGCCCAGCCGTTTTAGCCCTTCGCGCACACCCTTCAGTGAAAACTCAAGATGCGCGCCCGTAAAAACGCTTTCCGCAATCGAACGGCCGAGCGCAAGATGCTCGTCATATTCCATTTTCTTGATGCGCCGCCGTATCGCGCTGCGCGCCTTGCCGGTAAAGGCGACGCTCTCCCACTCCGCGGGGACGGGCGCCTTTTCCGACCGCAATACTTCGACGACGTCGCCGGTATTAAGCGGCGTTCTGAGCGGCCGCTGCACGCCATTGACCTTCGCCCCGATGCACTGGTCGCCCACATCAGTGTGCACAGCATAAGCAAAATCGAGCGGCGTCGATCCTTTCGGCAAGGCAATGACGCGGCTCTTCGGCGTGAAGCAGAAAACCTGATCCTGAAACAGTTCCAGTTTGGCGTATTGCAGCGCCTCGTCCGGGTCTTCGCCTGACTGAAACATTTCAACCAGACGGCGCGGCGTTTCATAAGGATCGTACTGTCCGCGCGCGACAATTTCGATTCTCGGCGCCGATCCGTCGCCGGGGTCCTTGTATTGCCAATGCGCTGCAACGCCGCGCTCAGCAGTTTCGTGCATCTCATAAGTGCGGATCTGGATTTCGATGCGCTGCCGGCGACCATCGTCGCTGGGTGGCCCGATCACCGCCGTATGAATGGACCTGTAGTTGTTTGGCTTCGGCGCCGAAATGTAATCGTCGAACTCCGTCGGGATTATTCGCCAGTTGGTGTGAATGACGCCCACCGCCGCGTAACAGTCTTTGACATTGTCCACCAGAACCCGGAACGCATAGATGTCAGCTAGCTCGTCAAACGAGACGTTCTTCTGCGTCATCTTGCGCCAGATGGAATAAGCGCGCTTTTCCCGGCTCATGATCTGCGCCTTGATACCGTGCCGGTTCAATTGTTCACGTAGCACATTGGCGAGTTCCAGAACGCCGCTTAACGAATGCGTCTGCAGGTCTGCAAGCCGCGCGCTGATGGTTGCATGCACATCAGGGCTGATTTCCTTGAATGAAATATCTTCCAGTTCTTCGCGGATTTTATGAACGCCGATCCGCCCTGCGAGCGGCGCATAAATCTCCATCGTTTCAAGAGCGATGCGCTGACGCTTTTCCGCCTTGGGAATGTGATGCAGCGTGCGCATGTTATGTAGCCGGTCGGCCAGCTTGACGAGCAACACCCTCACATCGTCCGCCATGGCGACCACAAGCTTGCGGAAATTCTCCGCCTGCTTCGAGGCTTCGCTTTTAAGCTCTATTTGCGAAAGCTTGGTGACGCCGTCCACCAGCCTGGCGATCTCGTCGCCGAAGAGTTTCCGGATGTCATCAACGGTGGCGTCAGTATCCTCGACCACATCGTGCAAAAGCGCCGTCGCCACGGTCGCCGGATCGGCGCGCAACTGCGTGAGGATTGCTGCGACGGAAAGCGGGTGAGAAAAATACGGATCGCCGGACGCGCGCGTCTGACCGCCATGGGCCTTCATGGCGTAAACATAGGCGCGGTTCAGGAGGTCTTCGTCAGCATCCGGATCATAGGCCTTGACCCGGTCAACCAGTTCGACCTGTCTGATAAATCCGACGGGCTGTCGGGAGCGCGCGGCGTCAGGCGTCGTTTCCGGTTTTACAGAAGCGCTTTTCGTTTCATCAGCCGCGCGTTGTTCCGCCATATCCTTTCGGCCATCCGAAGTTGAAAGGGCCGAACGATATCTTAGCGGCAGCCAGGAACCGCCGGCCTGAAATGAGTTAGCCTTTCGGCAGGGTCTGCGGCGTTGTCATGCCCGCTGCCTGGATCGCCTTGAGGTACTCTTCCTCGGTCAGCTTATCGAATTCCGGCGCGTCGGCCTTTTCCGGCGCGGCTTCGGATTCGTCGCTGTCGTCGAGTTCCACCTGTTTTTGCAGGGAGACCACGAGGTCTTCCTCGACTTCCGAGGGGACAAGTTCATCATCGGCGATCTCGCGCAGAGCGACGACCGGATTTTTGTCATTGTCGCGGTCGACGAGGAGCGGCGCGCCGGACGACAAAACACGCGCGCGATGCGCGGCAAGCAGCACGAGATCAAAACGGTTCGTGACTTTATCGACGCAGTCTTCAACGGTGACGCGGGCCATTCAATTCTCCAGATCGCACGAAATCATGACGCCGCGCCCGATGCGGTCGGCGGCGAGCCCCCTCATCTATCGCTTGACCGGCCCCGTTACAAGCGCTGCAACGCAAAAAAGAGGGGCAAAAATCCGCTATTTTTCAGCGATCCTGCGAACGTCGCCGGGCCCGATCCGCGCCAGCAGCGTGCTGGCCGTCTCGCCTGTCGCCGGATCGCGCCAGTCCGGTGCGATCTCACACAGCGGAACAAGCACGAAATCGCGCGCCGCCAGCCGCGGATGCGGCAGGGTCAGACCGTCTCCCTCCCGCCGCTCATCATGATAGGCCAAAAGGTCCAGATCCAGGGTGCGCGGGGCGTTGCGGACCGAGCGCCGCCGCCCGAACCCGGCCTCTATTGCATGGAGCGCCGCCAGCAGCGCTTCCGGCTGCATTTGCGTTTCCACCATGGCGACCGCATTCACAAAAACGGGATCGGCCGGGTCCGGCCAGGCTGGGCTCTCGTAAAGCGAGGAAACGCGCCTTACCTCAACCATGCGGCCAAGCGCCTGAAACGCAGATGAAACAATCAGTTGCGAATCACGCCTGCAAAAAGGCAAATTGGAACCTGCGGCGATTAATATCATTTATATCTCAGATGGTTATCGCGCAGAATGCGGACATATTTTAAAGCCACACTGATCAGAGGCGACTATGAACAAATTTCTGGGCCTGCGCGAGCAGGAAAAGACAGCCTTTTTCATCGACGGCGCCAATCTCTACAAGGCCGCGAGAAATCTCGGATTTGATATCGATTACAAAAGCTTGCTGAAAAAAGCGCAGGAAGGATGCCAGCTTATTCGCGCATCCTACTACACCGCCATTCAAGAGGACCGCGATCAGGATTATTCGCCCCTTCGCCCGCTGGTCGATTGGCTCGACTACAACGGTTATACGATGGTCACCAAGACCACGCGAGAGTTCACCGACAATCAGGGCCGCAAACGTTTCAAGGGGTCGACCGACGTGGAATTGGTGGTCGACATGATGCTCCTTTCAGACAGGCTCGATCACCTGATCCTTTTTTCCGGCAATGGCGATTTCCGACGAGTAATTGAGGCGATTCAGGCAAAAGGCGTCCGGGTTAGCGTCGTCTCGACCGTGAAATCCTCGCCGCCTATGGCGTCAGACGAATTGCGGCGTCAGGCAGATAGTTTCATTGATCTAGCCGATCTTGAAAGCATTATCGGCAGAACCGGCGCGCCCCCCCGCAAGCCGAAACCGCCTGAAGATTACGACGAAGGATTCGAAGACGAGTTCGAGGATGATTTCGAAGACGTCGATTAAGGCGGGCTGTTTTGGCGAAATCCGCACTCCTCACCAATCCGCCGCTTGATTGCCCGCTTTGCGAACGTCTTGTCGAATACCGGCGCGAGAACCAGCAGTCCTATCCGGATTACTTCAACGCGCCGGCGCCGTCCTTCGGCGACAGGAATGCGCAGTTTCTGATCGTCGGCCTCGCGCCCGGCGTACACGGGGCCAACCGGACTGGACGCCCCTTCACCGGCGATTACGCCGGCGATCTTCTCTATTCGACCATGGCGAAGTTCGGATTTTCCAATGACCGCTTCAAAGCCGACCCGAAAGACGGCCTCAAACTGAACGACGCCATGGTGACCAACGCCGTCAGATGCGTCCCGCCCCAGAACAAGCCTGTGGGCGCAGAGATTCGCACCTGCCGCCCGTTTCTGGTCAACCAGATCGCAGCGCTCAAGAAACTGAAAGTGATTCTCTGCCTCGGGCGCATCGCGCATGATTCGACCCTCGCCGCCCTCGGCCTCAAAGCCAAGGACGCGCCGTTCGGTCACGGCGCAGCACATGATGTGAAAGGCCGGGCGCTCAGGCTGTTCGACAGCTATCACTGCTCGCGCTACAATACGAACACGCGAAGGCTGACGCCGGAAATGTTCGAAGCGGTGTTTGCCGATATTCGCGCGGAAATCGACAAAAGCTGACGAGAAGAGCCAGGCTCTTAAAAGATCAGCTCCCCAGGAGACGCTTTTGAAATGAGCAACCGGAATTGGGGCCTGCCAAGCAAGGACGAACAGCGCGCCATTCGCGACGCCAAGCACACGAAGCCCGCGCTGACCCTGTTTGTCACCGCAGTGTTCGGCATCATCGGCGCGGCCGTCGCGGCGGTGAGCTTTGCCGAGGCGCGGGACGATCTGGTCGGTCTGTTTCATGGCGGCAGCCTGATCGGCGCCGTCATCGCCGGCGGCTTCGGCTGCTGGATTTATGTCTGGCTCGCGCGTCCGCGTTTCGCCGCGCAGCTTTCCGGCAAGGGCGACGCCTTTTCGAAACTCCTTCGGTTTTACGCAAAAGCGACGCTAGCGCTCGGGCTAATCCTCCTGCTCGCATGGACGTCAGGCGCCTTTGCACCAATGATGTTCAGTGTGCTGTTTTTATGCTTCGCGGGCGGCGCCGGCGCGGCGGCGGCGTTCCAGACCGTGCTCGCCTTCGTACCTCATTATGAGGAAGAGACGAACGGCGCCGGGGAGCACTAGCCCTGCTCCCGCAGCAGTCTTTGCTTTTGCCGGTTCCAGTCGCGGTCTTTCTTTGTCTCGCGCTTGTCGTGCATTTTCTTGCCCTGCCCTAACCCCAGTTCCAGCTTCGCGATGCCGCGCGCGTTAAAGTAAAGTTTCAGCGGCGTCAGGGTGAAGCCCTTGCGCTCCACCGCCTGCGACAGCCGCGCGATCTCGCGCTTGTGCAACAACAGTTTGCGCTTGCGCTTCGGTTCGTGGTTTTCGCGGTTGCCGGCCGAATATTCCGGAATATTGGCGTTGATCAGCCAGATGGCGCCGTCTTCGGGCGAAGCGTAACTCTCGGCGATGTTCGCCTTGCCTTCACGCAAGGCTTTGACTTCGGTACCGGTCAGCATCAGCCCCGCCTCGACCACCTCCTCGATAAAATACTCGTGACGTGCGCGGCGATTCTCCGCAACGATCTTGCGGCCGTCTTTTGATTGCGCGGACATCAGCCGATCAGGCCGAGCTCGGTTAGGGCGGCCTTCACCTTTGCTTTCGAGGCGTCACTCGGAGTCACCAGCGGCAGGCGCAGTTCATCCGAACAAAGGCCCATCAGCGACAGTGCATATTTCACCGGGCCCGGGCTCGTATCCGTAAACAGAGCTTCATGCAGCGGCGCGAGCCGGTCCTGCAGCGCGCGCGCAGTGACGAAATCATCATTAAGTGTCGCCTCTTGCATATGCGCGCACAAGTCAGGCGCCACGTTCGACGATACGGAAATGCACCCTACGCCGCCCATGGCGTTGTATCCGACCGCAGTCATGTCCTCGCCGGAAATCTGAAGGAAGCTTTTGCCGCAAAGCCGACGCTGCATCGCCACGCGGCCCAGATCTGCCACCGCGTCCTTGATGCCGACAATACGCGGCATTTTCGAAAGCGCCGCAACGGTGTCGACTGCAATGTTGACTCCCGTACGCGCTGGCACGTTGTAGACGACAATTGGGATATCAGTCGCATCATGCAAAGCGGTGTAGTGCGCGATAAGTCCCGCCTGGCTCGGCCGATTGTAATAGCCGGTAACGGACAGGATCGCATTGACGCCGGCTTTCTGCAGACGCTGCGCCATGGAAATCGAATAGGCGGTTTCGTTCGACCCTGCGCCGCCGATCACCGGTACGCGGCCCGCGGTCGTTTCGACGCACAGTTTTACAACATGCTCATGCTCATCATCGGTCAGCGTCGCCGATTCACCCGTCGTGCCGACGGGTACGAGGCCGTGGGTCCCGGCGGCGATCTGGCGCTCGACCAGGGCGCAGAAGGATTTTTCGTCGACCGCGCCGTTCCGGAATGGGGTAATGAGGGCCGTGATTGACCCTGTAAACTGTTTCATGGGCTTGGTTTTCTCAAATTTAAGGCCTCGATAGCGGCGATAGTGCGGTTCAGCAAGACGCCGCCTGTTTTGAAGCCACCAAGAATGGGCTATTGTGTGTCCAGCTTATGAGTTTTTGCGGGAGTTTCAGGGTATGGAGCGCAACGCCTGTTGGCGCTTAAAGGCGGGGGCCTTACCGAAAAAATCTCTAATTCCGGCGCTGAACGCCCTGAAAACAGGGGTATTGGCGGGTGCGGCCGCGCTTACGCTGCTCGGATCAGGCGCCACGCTCGCGTCGCCGACGCCCCGGCTCAAGCCGCCGGCCCCCGGCCCGACCTATATCAGCGTTAACGATAAAGAGCGGCTGTTGACCCTGGCCGACACGCTCAAAAAGAAACAGTTTTCCACAGCACAATCCTCTATCGAGCATATCTCGGACCCGATCGCGAAAAGCCTTGGCCACTGGATGTACCTGATGGCCGAGGATCCGCGCGTTGATTTCAACTATGCCGACGCGTTCCTCGACGCCAATATCGACTGGCCGATGCAGTACCGTATCAGCTCCTTCATTGAAGACCGTATTCCCAACACTGCGCCCGCCGACCAGGTGCTGGCGTTTTTCGACACGCGCGAACCCGTTACCGGCGAAGGGAAAATCCAACTCGCGCGAGCGTTATTCGCCGTTGGCGATAAACAGGGCGGCGAACGCTATGTGCGCGATGCGTGGATCAACCACAATTTCAAGCTCGCCGAAGAACAGCGCGTGCTGTCCGTCTACGGCGGATATCTGACTAAGGAAGATCACGCCGCGCGCGTCGACCGTCTGTTGTGGGATCGCCAGGTGACGAATGCGCGCCGCGTATTTCCGAACCTTTCGGGCGGCGACCGGAAAATGGCCGAAGCGCGCGCCGCGCTGCTTCTGAGCGCCGCCGTCGCGCCGAAACTTTACGACAGGCTTTCCGAAGACGAGCAACTCGACAGCGGTATGCTGCACGCCGCCGTGCGTTACTATCGCCGCCGCGGTGACGAACAATACGCCATCGCCCTTGCCGCCCGCGCGCCGGAAGATCCGGAACAAATCCGTAATGGCGGACGCTGGTGGGACGAGCGCCAGCTATTGATGCGATGGGCGCTGAAAAACGGCCGCTTCGCCGACGCCTATTCACTTGCCGCCGGCCACCGCATGACCGAGGGCGCAGATTACGCCGAAGCAGAGTTCTACGCCGGCTGGGTTGCGCTCCGGTTCCTGAATGCGCCAGCGCGGGCGGAAACCCATTTCCTTGCGCTGGCTTCCGGCGTCGACTCGCCGATTTCCGTTTCCCGGGCGAAATACTGGCTCGGCCGCGCCGCCGCCGCGAAGGGCGAACGCGAACGCGCGAACGAATTCTACCGGATCGCCGCGCAACACTATTATTCCTATTACGGACAGTTGGCGGCAGAAGAGCTGGGCGGCGTTGAAACTGCGAAATTCTCCCCGCCCTTGCAGTCTACCGCCGCCGAACGCGCGCTGTTCTCTTCAAGACCGACGATCGCCGCGCTCAGGATGCTCACCGATCTCGACCTTGACTATGAATTCATGGTCTTCGCGTACCACGTTGACGACCAACTCGAACGGCCGGGCGAATATCTGGAGCTTGCAAAACTTACCGATGGCGAAGGCGCGCCGCACCTTACCGTGCGCGCCGGCAAAGTCGGCATTCAGCGCGGCGCCTTCGCGCCGGAAGTCGCCTATCCGCTTGTATTCGTGCCGGATGAGGCGGTGCGTTTTGTGTCGCCGGAAATCATTCTCGGCCTGTCGAGGCAAGAGAGCGAGTTTAACCCTCGCGCCTATTCGCGCGCCGGCGCCCGCGGCATGATGCAGCTTATTCCGACCACGGCGCAGATCACGGCGCGCAAGGAAGGGCTGTTGTATAACCGCTCGGCGCTGCTCGACGATCCGGTCTACAACATGACCATCGGTTCTGCGCACCTGTCACATCTTCTCGAACGCTTCGACGGTTCGCTGATCATGACCCTCGCTGCTTATAATGCAGGCGCAGCGCGGGTCGATCGCTGGATTACCGAATATGGCGATCCGCGCTCGAGTACGGTCGATCCGCTCGATTGGGTGGAACTGATCCCCTTCTCCGAAACCCGCAACTATGTGCAGCGCGTGCTTGAAAACGTGCAGGTCTATCACGGCCGCATCAACGACAAGCCGATCCCCGGACGTCTTTATTCGGACCTTGAACGCGGCGGGCCGCGCGATCGCGTCGCTTCCATGAAGCCGCCTTCCATCGTACTCGCGAACGCCGCTTCTTCCTTCGCCCCGCAGGCCCTGCCCGCATTGCCGAAACGTACCGAAGAACGCGCGCGCCGCTATGCACAGCAGATGGTTGAAACGGCAAAGGAACCGGCGGACCAGCCCGCCATTGGCGCCTCGCCCATTGCGTTTAACAAAACAGCGTCCGCCGCGACGGCCCAGCCCGCCAACAAGAAAAAGCGTAACGCCAAGATTGTGCAGCCGGAGGAAGCGCCCGTCGCGATGACGGCGAAAGTGGAGACAAGTGCACAATCCGAAACAGCGCCCGCAGAGATAAGCGCAGAGCCAGAACCGGCGGCGCCAACCCCGGAATTAACGCCGCGATTACAGCCGCGCGACCCGAAGCCTGCGCCGCAGCCGGAACAGGTCAAAATTGCGGCCGTCGAAGATAATGCAGCACCCGAAACACCGGAGCCCGCACAGCGCGAAACCATCGCGGCAAGTTCAACTACGTTTGTTGCTGACGGCGTCTCACAAGAAAGAATCAACAAAATCCTGGCGCGTATGCCCGCGCCGGAACCGCAGCCTGCAGCCATCGAGCCTGATGACTCAGAGATTGAGTCCTGTCTCGCATCGTATGACGCGGCAGACGAAGAAGACAACGCCGCGGACCTTAACGCCGGCATGCTGGCCGCGCTTCAGGGCGAAGATGCTGAAGATGAAGCCGTTACCGCCGACTGCTAACGCCCGCCATTCACGCGCCTTGCAAAGCCCTCCGCCTTCGGGCATTACCGGCGGCGGAGACGTGGCCGAGTGGTCGAAGGCGCTCCCCTGCTAAGGGAGTAAGCGGTTTGTCCCGCTTCGAGGGTTCGAATCCCTTCGTCTCCGCCAGTCAACCCAAAATTGTCAATTAGTACCCGAGCCTTGGCGCAATGACATGAATTTGCGTCCCACTACCCGTCCCACAGCATTGATCTACTGCAGAGCCAATTTTGTCATTGAAGCACTAAAACGGGGAAAGTGTTTTAGAACCGATCAAGGCTAAGAAATTCTCTTTTGGGATGGAACCGGGCTTTGCCTTTCACCAAGCGGCTCGAGAGCGGCGTCTTCCTGTGGCCGCCCAACATCGAACCGGGCCGGCTCGAGAGCGGCGTCTTCCTGTGGCCGCCCAACATCGAACCGGGCCGGACGCTGAAACTAAGCGCCGCACAGCTCTCGGCGTTGATCCACGGCATCGACTGGCGCGCGCGCCGGAATAACGCTGGCGGTTGGCGCACCTATGGTCTCGCGCCGCATAGCAGCGATCGCCCTCTTTAATGACTATATAGTCTTCATGTTGACACGATTCAGCCAAGCGTGAAGATAGATGTATACTGAAATTACGATACACGTCGGCTCTGAAAAAACATCCTCCTCAAAAAGCGAAGTTGAAGATTAGAAGGACAAAACCATTGATAAGATTTGCGGCTCCGATATTGCTTGCGATAACGGCAGTTTCGCTGGGCCTGTTGGTTCCGCAACATCCCTGGGTAGTCTGGCTGCTCACGCCTGTGGTTGCTTTATTATGCATTGCGTTGTGGGACTTTTTTCAAACTAAACATACGCTGCGTCGCAACTATCCGTTGCTTGCCCATATTCGATGGATTTTCGAAGATCTGCGACCTTATTTGCGATCCTATATCGTGGAAAGCGATCTCGATGGCAGGCCATTCAATCACAATGATCGCGGTCTCGTTTATGCGCGCGCAAAAGATGACATTTCTTCGCATCCGTTTGGAACCGAACTGAATGTATATTCGGAAGAATATGACTGGCTTGGCCACTCTATCATGCCCAACGAATGCTCGCCCCAGCAATTCCGGGTTAACATAGGCGGACCACAATGCGGTATGCCCTATTCAGCGGCAATACTGAATATCTCCGCAATGAGCTTCGGCTCCATCGGGGCAAAGGCAATCGAGGCGTTAAATCTCGGCGCAAAAAAGGGCGGCTTTTACCACGACACTGGAGAAGGCGGGTTTAGCATCTATCATGCACGGCATGGCGGCGACATTGTTTGGGAAATTGGCAGCGGTTATTTTGGTTGCCGTACGGAGGACGGTAAATTCGATCCGGAAAAATTCACTGCGATGGCGACAATCGAACAGATAAAAATGATTGAGATCAAACTCAGTCAGGGTGCGAAACCTGGACATGGCGGCATTCTTCCTGGCGCAAAAGTTAGTGAGGAAATCGCCAGGACGCGGGGCGTGCCGGTCGGAGAGGATTGCATATCCCCAGCGGCGCATACAGCATTCACCACGCCGTTGGAGTTGCTGAATTTTGCAGAAAAGCTGCGGTCGTTGTCGGGCGGCAAACCCGTGGGCATCAAATTATGTGTCGGCCAGCCGCACGAAATTTTTGCGCTCATGAAAGCCATGGTGCAATCAGAAATCAAGCTGGACTTTATCGTCGTCGATGGCGGAGAAGGCGGCACCGGCGCAGCGCCTGTGGAGCTTTCTGATCGGATCGGGATGCCGCTGCGGGAAGGACTCATTCTTGTAAACAATGCATTGATCGGATCCGGCTTGCGCAGCGATATCAAAATAGGCGCGGCCGGCAAAGTCATCAGCGGCGCCAATTTAGCCATGAATGCGGCGCTGGGCGCCGATTGGTCAAACGCCGCGCGCGGTTTTATGTTTGCGTTGGGGTGCGTGCAGTCGCTAAATTGCCATACCGGCAAATGCCCAACCGGAATCGCAACGCAAGACCCGGCTCGCCAGCGCGGTCTGGTAATCGCCGACAAGGCGGAACGAGTATACCGATTCCAGAAAGCGACCGCTGCAGCGCTACGCGATATCGTCGTAGCAATGGGCCTGGAAAACCCTTGGCAAATTCGTCCGCATCATCTTTATGAGCGCTTAAACGCTGTTAAATCGAGTTCCATAGACGGCATCTATCCTTTCTTAAAAACCGGCGTTCTTTTGGAGGCGCCGGAAAAGACGCCCTACTCCCGCTACTGGGCTGCCGCGCGGGTGGACAGTTTTCGGGCTGTTCCGCAAGCGCAGCAAACGAAATATAATTAAATTCAAACCAGGCGACTGTGATTTTGCTGTTCGACGCGTCTTTAATATGAATTAGCGATTGGGTATTTGACGACGGACAGTCCGCTATGAACTTAAACCTCAATATGATCATTGCCGCTGTCCATGCTCTTATACTGGCTGGCTGCGTCACCTATCCGGTAGAGCGGAACCTTAAGCCGTATGAAGCGGATATTTCTCGCTCAAACACTGACTTTTCCGTAATGACTTACAATATTGAGGGTCTGCCGTGGCCGGCTCGAACGGGCAGACGTTCGTTTCTCGATGCGATCGGTCGGGAACTTGAAAGAATGGACGAAAACGGCATTTTGCCGGATGTGATAGTCTTTCAAGAGGCTTTTAGCACGTCGGCGTTAAAAACGGCTTCTAATACACCTCACCCAGTTTTTCTGCTTGGGCCGCGCGCCAGCTCAAAATCTTCTTTTCAGAGGACAGATAATGAACTTCTCCGGCATCGAAACTTGTTGCGTGGGGAATGGGGAATAAAATTCCTCGGGAGCGGCTTAGCTATTGCAAGTCGGTTTCCTGTTTCAATAATCGTTAAAGAACCGTTTGGTTCACTGAGCTGTGTTGGATGGGACTGTTTGAGTAACAAGGGAATGATTTTAGCTAGGGTGCATGTTCCGACGCTGGCGGTGCCTGTCGAAGTGCTCACCCTTCATATGAACTCCCAAGGCTCTTCCGGAGTAAGCGTGCAAAGACAACTGGCTGCGCACGAAACGCAATCTGCGGAACTCTCGGCGTTTATAAACCAGAACAGTAGTCCAGAAAATCCACTTATTGTGGCTGGCGACTTCAACATGCGAGGATCGCCCCGGCGATTCGATGAATTCGAACGACATAACGGCGCCAATCTTGCGCGTCGCTACTGCATCGAAAACCAGCGTGTTCAGCTGGAAACGAAATGTGAGATTGCTCTTTCGTTTGACGGAGATGAACCGTGGATGGATACACAGGATCTTCAAATCTTCGATAACGGGAAATCAGCAACACTGCGTCCAATAAGGTTGGAGGCATGGTTCGATGGAGACGACAGCGGCGGGCGCCTATCGGATCATGATGCTTACGTCGTGACTTACTCGATAGTATCAGTGGCGGAAGGAGCACAACGATAATCAGAGCTCACATTTCTTACGTGCCTCGGGGCCAGCTACGCATACCAATCGTATGAATAATGCAAATCCCAGCCTGTCCTCAGCGGTCAGCCAGTATGACCAATCTCGCCGATGCGTTTGCCAGTAGTGATGAGCTAAGACGTCATTTCAGCGTCGTATGCAGCATTGAACGCCCCGACTTCTGACGACTTTCAGTGTGTGATCTTCCCCAACGTATCGTCCGCGACCAGAAGATCTTTCGACTTGGGCTAATACGAACTATTGTGCATATATGTCGCCACTCAATAGCGTTCTGCCTTCACAGCCACCTTTTACCTCTACTTCTAACGTAAAATCGTGAGCAAGACGCCCAGGGCGACGCCGCCAATAACGATCATGTTGATCAACATGCGAAAGATGACGCGTTGCTCGCCGTCGGGCATGCCCAATGCGTCGCATAGCCAGTCGCCTGGGGAAATCCATTTATTCATTATTGTCTCCTGCGGTTCAGTTCGTTAGGCGAATACATCCTACATTCGAAGTATAAGTTACAAAGGATAGCGCAGAATCGCGGCTAACGGTTTCTGATCGGGTATGTCCTGCCGGCGAACCCCACTGACGCGCGCGCCTGAGCGAAGCGCACGCCTCGTTATCTCATCAACAACGCCATAATTTACAGCGTCTTGATCAGCTTCAAAAGTGACAGCGCCCGATTCTTCATCAATAAAGCCGTCCACGACTGCATCGATATCAACAAGCATATTTTCGACGGCCCCAAATGTAGCGGCGCGTGCCGCGTCGGATATATCGGTTGTCGCGCGGTGCTGGCCCGCTCGTTGTTCGAATAGTTGATGAAACTCTTTGATTTGACTTTGATAATAGGCGTCAAGCACCGGACGCGCAGCACGCGCCAGCTCGGCTTCACTCAAATCATCAGGGCTTTTTGCTATGGACTGCGGCAACAAAGGGATCGCACTTATAGAACGAAATAGCGATTCCATTGGCAACGTCGCCGCAAGCACAACCGGCGCGTCCGAATGCATCAGCACCGGTCGCAGCGCTGCGTCAATTTTTCGAATATACTGACCAAGACGAACCTTTTGCCCCTCTGATCCGTGAATGCGACGGCCGGCCCCGCTGTCGTTTATCGTCGCTTTGCCGACAGCGCTGGCAGCATCCCTGGGCAAATCCGCGACTTTGACTTCTACGGCCGGCAGGTCTGATGAAATCTCAATTAATCTGACGGCGTTCTCCGAAAGTGCGAGAACATGCGCAGCATGTGGAAACGTAATTGCGCGCAACAGCGGCTTCAGATGAAAGCGGTCCGAAACCTCAACCATGTCCGTCAGCTTGTTGGCCAGCCGATAGGTCCGGATTAAATCAGGCGTCGCCAAAACGGCCAGGGAGTGCGCCTGATAGTTCCAGAAGTCATCGTCTGCCAGAAGGTCATCAAACTGCTCCTTGAGAGACCAAATGCGGCGCTTATCAAGTCCGGCTTGTTCAAGCTGGCGGATGGCCTCTTTGACAAGGTTGCCGAAATTGATCCGGCTAGATTCTATCTCACGCGTTAATGGCGTTGACTGTAGATAAATCGAAACGCAGGCGTCTGCCCGAACGTGAGTCAGACGACTGAATTCAGCAATGCTTGGCATATCGATATGTAACATGACTTGTCTCCCAATAAGGTTGGCTTAATTGACGGGCCTACTGCTTTTACAAATTCCGAGCACGGCAAGCAGAATTAAGTATGCGGGAACTTATATCGCATACTCTCTTCGCCACAGACCTCGTGTAGAACAGCATTTAGTGATCGCTCGTTAGGGCATTTTAGCCGCGCCGGTAATAATCACCAACGACAAGAGAATTGCCGCTAGCATCACCAATGACAACGTCACTGACGGCGTTGGCGTTCGCGTATAGTTTTCGATCGCCAACATGATGCTTCTGTGACAACCACTTTATTCTTCTCCTTTCCATGGGCGCCAAACGAGTACATCACAGGCCGCATCTCTGATTACTTTCTGCGTGACGCTGCCGATCAGAGCGCGGCGTAGCAAGCCCGCACGACCCGGACCGACGACAATCAGATCGGTTTTTGGACTGCGCGTGGCGTTTGTCAGGGCAGTTCCCGGCCCGCCCGCCGCAACTCGAGTCGTCACAACACGGCCGTGCAATTTATTGGCAAGCGTACGCAGATTTTCTTTTGCATTGCGGATTAGAGCACCCTGGTGTGCTTCAATCGCCGGCTGACCAATGCCTGTGCTAATCAGCGACTGTTTGAGTGGCGGTAATATGGTCACGACCTGCATAAGATGCAGCGCGGCATCAGGCAAAAGATCAGCCAAGAAATTTAACGCGTCGGCGCCCCCTTCACGGCCGTCAGTTGCAAAGAGGGCGCGTTGATAATTATTTTTAACGGGACGTTTGACGACGAGGACCGGGGCGGTCGCACCACGAATAACCCGATCGGACGTTGAACCTATAAGCTTCGTTAGAATTGATTCACGCTGGTGCGCTCGAACGACGATCAGATCCGGTGCGAAATTTTCGCAATGTTTAGTCAGTGCCGCCGCAGACGAGCCGATCTCGACATGAACATCCGTCTTATTGATGCCAGGCGCTGCCCTTTCAATAGCGGCATTGATTGTTTTGCGTGCCTCACGCCGAACTTCTTGTTGGAGTCGAACGACATCGGATTGCGTTAATTCCAAATCTTCAGGGAACTCGATTACATTGAGAACTGTCAACGAAGCATCATGCATCAACGCAATTTCCGCTGCGCGCGCCAGAACGTCGTCATCTTGAGGAAACTCGCCGACCGCCGCGAGAATATTATTGAACTGTGTCATGTCTCCGCCTTCCTTAGCAGCGTAATTCTCTTGCTTGCGCGCGACTTCCATGCCAATCAAAACAGTCGGCGCCGTTCCGCGTCTTTTGATGTTCCGGAACAATCAATTGATCAGTTGCATGTTCCCAAAACTTGTAAGCATAGTTCATTAGCGATCGAGATGTCGAAGGCTTGTGCTGCCGGCATTTCCTCTTTTTGAATATCGAATCAATCGTCCGCCGCCGGACTGGCCCAGCGGCAAGACTGCCGCCCTCGTCTTCCCAGCGCTCAATACAAGCAGTGCTCGCGTTCTTTGGCGCATAATTAAGCCTCTGACGAATTTCTTGCTCAACTCCAACCGGCGTAAAAACGTCAACTTTCATCCTCGTAATCATGGACAGAACTCCTCTTAATTTTTATTCGTCTAGGGCCTCTTTTGGCGCACAGCTGAAAGTCAGCTGCCAGCTACGCTGCTTTTTGAAATCTTGATTGTGCGCCCATCTGACAAACGGGTTTCAATAACGCCGCGGAATCAGACCGACGGATTAGACGCGGGCCCTCGACCAGTTGCAGAATTTCGTCGGGCGGTAGGCCAAGGTCCGCAAGCAGCCGAGCAGCAAAACTTTCAACGGGCTTTTCGGTTTTCCCTTTTGGCCAACGCCTGATTCCAGCCGTTAAAATCTTGGGTAATTTAGCCTGTTTATCGCATGTCTGGAGTTTGTAAGCCAATGCATCTTGAATTTGCCGTATTGCGTAACGGTCCACTTTATCCTCCATTTGTTATTCCGAACCGCTTCAGCGCCAACCGGATAGTTCGGTTTGATCTGGCGCTGTCTAAGTATTGAAAACCAAGAGCGCAGTATCTGCGCCTTTGATTTCACGTTTTACTGAAATATTGGAAAGAGCCCCGGGAATCAGCTTGGCTGCCAAAGCCTGCGCTGCATGGGGTTACGAGCGATTCAGCAGGGTTCCTGCAAACCGCCCAAGTTTGATATGACGAGAAATCATGACCATGCCTGTGATATAGGCCTTATTGAATTACTTTCAACAAAAGTATTTTCTCTGCGACCAAACAGCTCAGATCTATTTTTAGTCTCCGGAATATACAGCATAAATTCGTAATTTTCGATCAAATTTAATGAGCAGTATTCTGACTTTCTTTGGTCGAACCTTTCAGGGCATCTTGAAAAGGTAATTCTTAGACGTAGATCTGTCGGACAAGGGACCCCTCCAGGCAATTGGAGCGGCATTTCCATATTTTTGCGGTAGCGCGATCTCATTTGTGGAAGCTTATGCGGCGGAAGGCGCGGGTGAGGCCCAACGTTTCGCTGTTTGGCGGCCAGTCGAGGTACCGCAACTACAATTGAATTTCAAAGTTTGTGAACAGTTTGTCATTGGAAACTGGACGCAAAATAATAGGTCAGGCAGCCAGATGGACTACGTTAAGAAAACGTTGGGCACAGATGAAGAATATCTCTACCGCGCCAAATTTAATTGGACGTATGATGCCATTAGCTGGTTTTGGCTTCTCGTAGCCGCTGTGCCTCTGTTTTTTTGGGCATTCGTGCAGCTTTCCGATTCGTCTGCCTCAGCGCCCTCCGGAAGGCCCTATTTCGTTCTTGGCGTAGCAGGAGCCTCTATTGGCGCAGTAATTTGGTTGAGCCGGTCTGTCCACAAGTGGACTACTGTTATCGCCGTGACATCGTCGCGCGTTATCTTGAAGGTGGGACTGATTGCACGCAAAAGCCGTGAGATCAGCCTCCTGACCATTGAGAAAATCAATGTCCGTCAATCACTTTATGGTCGCTTTTTCGGTTATGGAATGCTGATCATTCGCGGTACCGGAGGCGCAAAAATCGAACTTCCGTCAATTGACCGGCCGCTCGCGTTACGGCGTGAAATCAGGCAGGCCAAACAACAAGCGCATACGACGGAGTAACCCGGTCGGCTGTCGCAAAATAACGCCTACTGGAAAAACTCTATTGAGAGATTCCAATCGAAAAAGCAGCAGACTAAATATGCACGAGACTAAATGCACTAGCGAACAGCATTCGAAATGCGTCAGTAACGCTATTACAAAAACGGCCTTATGACGCTTTCGACTTAACGACGCAAGCCAATCAGGCGCGTTGGAACGTCTATGGTTTAATCTTCATTACGCTGCATGCGCTGTTCGATGATATCCACGACAAAATCGCGGGTTCCGCCGACAAGATTGCCGAACGCCTTACCGCACTGGGCGGCCATGCATACGGCGTCGCTCGCGCCGCATCCGAGCACTCTTCCCTCAAGAATATCCCTTGGGAAGAAGCGTCAAAACAAAGAAATCATATCGAGGCGGTTTCAACTATCCAGGCGGCATTTGGTGAAAATGTTCGAGAAGCCAGCGATGAATGTGGTTTTTCGGCGATCAGGATACACCCTATCGCTTCAGGAAAATCTCTCGCGAGATCGATATATCCTTCTGGTTTATAGAGTCGCACACAGCCTAAAATCTGCTCCGGTCAGTTTTTCAACTGCCAACTCTGGATCACGTTGATCGATAGTCGGGGGGTAACTGCAACACATCGATTACAGATTATTCCACTAAAATACGCGCCTCTTCCTCTATAATAGGACCCCAATGTGCTAAGGTGGCGTTATGAGTTTTTGGTAAACAGCGGGAAAGGCGTCCATCCGTTGGAATACACCCTGCTGAAAATATGCATGATGGTCATTACCCTGCGGTAATTTGCCAAACGATATTTCTGCGATAATGCAAATGGAGGCGACCTATGAACAACGACCCTCTAGGTATCAGAGCGACTCTGACAACTCAATCGGGATCCGCCCACTACATTAATCTCGCAAAGCTTGCAGAAAACATCGGCGCGGAGGTCGCTCATCTGCCGCATACGGTTAAGATCCTCCTGGAGAACTTGGCGCGCCGAGCAGGCGGCAGGGACGTCTCACGCGCAGATGTTGAAGCGCTCGCGAGTTGGCCGCATGGCGCGGACGCATCGATCGCGTTCATGCCGGCGAGGGTAATGATGCAGGATTTTACAGGCGTTCCAGCCGTTGTCGATCTTGCAGCAATGAGAAGCGCGCTGGCACGGTCGGGCGGCGACCCGAAGCGGGTCAGTCCATTCGTCCCTGTAGACCTTATTATCGACCATTCGGTCCAGGTTGATCGTTTCGGCAGTGATGATGCCTACGCCGCAAACCTCAAATGGGAGTACCGGCGCAATCTGGAACGTTATGTACTGCTCAACTGGGCTCAGCAGGCATTCGACAGCTTCCGGGTGGTGCCGCCTGGAATGGGAATCTGCCACCAGGTCAACCTGGAGCATTTGGGGCGCATCGTCATTGCCCGCGACGGATGGGTCTTTCCCGACACCCTGGTCGGAACCGATTCGCATACGCCAATGATCAATGGCCTCGGCGTGCTGGGCTGGGGCGTCGGCGGCATTGAGGCTGAAGCGGCAATGCTTGGCCAGCCCATGTTCCTGCCAAAACCAATCGTTGTCGGGGTCAGGACGCTCGGGACACTGCAGCCCGGGACGACTGCCACGGATCTCGTCCTGACGCTGACGCAAAAACTCAGGACGCATGGTGTGGTGGGTAAATTCGTCGAATTCTTCGGCTCTGGATTGAGCAGCCTGAGTATTGCCGACCGCGCCACGTTGTCGAATATGTCGCCCGAATTCGGCGCCACGGCGACACTTTTCCCGGTCGATGCGAACACTCTGAAATACCTGCAGCTGACCGGGCGTGGCGACAGCGTCGACCTGGTCGAGCGCTATACCAGGGAACAGGGTCTATTTAGGACCGATGCCGACCCCGAACCGCATTTCAACGAGGTGCTGGATCTGGACCTTAGCGAGGTCGAGCCAAGCGTCGCCGGACCGAAGCGCCCCCAGGATCGCGTTGCGCTAACTGACGTAAGGCAGTCGTTCGGAGCCGCTGCCAACGGCGAAGCCGCTGATGTGGGTTCCAAGGAAATCGCGCGCCTGATCGCCGAAAGCTGCGCGTCGGCGGGCGAATTCCTCAGGTCTCCGCCGGAACAACTGGAAGAACCGAGCGAAGCCGCATCCGTGACTCACGGATCGGTCGTGATCGCTGCCATCACAAGCTGTACCAACACGTCGAATCCTTCGGTCATGATTGCCGCCGGACTACTGGCCCGCAAGGCGGTTGAGGCCGGATTGCAATGTCGGCCCTGGGTGAAAACCTCGCTGGCGCCAGGCTCGCGCGTGGTAACTCAGTACCTCGAGAAGGCGGGCCTCACCCCGTATCTTGAGAAGCTCGGTTTCAATCTCGTGGGTTACGGGTGCACGACCTGCATCGGCAACTCCGGTCCCCTGCCTCAGGAAATCGCCGAAGTTGTCGACAGCAAGGACCTCTCGGTCGTGGCGGTGCTGTCGGGCAATCGCAATTATGAGGGCCGCATCCATTCACAGGTGAAGGCGAGCTACCTCGCATCTCCGCCGCTGTGTGTGGCTTACGCGCTGGTTGGCACGGTGATGTGCGATCTGACCGTCGATCCGCTCGGGATCGGCCGAAATGGCGAACCGGTTTATCTGAAGGACGTTTGGCCGACTGCCGAGGAGATCGAAACTCTGATCGCCTCTTCGGTGGCAAAGGAACAGTTCGACCTCGAATATGGTCGCATTTTCGAAGGCGACGAAAAATGGAAGAGCATTCCGGCGCCCACGGGTACTTTGTTCGATTGGGGCGATGAATCGACCTATGTTCGCGAGCCCCCTTTCTTCATCGATTTCGCTAGCACTCCCACAGCAGCAGTCGACATAGAAGGCGCTCGTGCCCTTGCCGTTCTCGGCAATTCGGTTACGACCGATCACATTTCGCCGGCCGGCGCAATCGCCGTCGACTCCCCAGCAGGACAGTATCTCGTCGAGCATGGCGTGCCAGTGGAGGAGTTCAACAGCTTTGGATCCCGACGCGGCAATCACGAAGTGATGATGCGTGGCACGTTCGGAAATATTCGTCTGCGCAACTCCATGATGCCTGACACCGAAGGTCCCTGGACTTTGCATGTTCCAAGCGGCGACAAAATGAGCATTTACGACGCGGCCATGCGGTACCAGCGCGAGGGTACGCCACTGGTTATAATTGCCGGGAAAGAGTACGGATCAGGTAGTTCGCGCGACTGGGCGGCCAAAGGTGCTGCGTTGCTGGGCATCAAAGCAGTTATCGCCGAAACGTATGAGCGTATCCACCGCAGCAATCTGGTGTGCATGGGTGTGTTACCATTGCAGTTCAAGGACAGCGACTCGGCCAAGTCATTGGGATTGACTGGCCTCGAAACTTTCACCATCACGGGAATCGGTAGCGGCATCGAGCCGGGTCAAAGCGCAACGGTTTCAGTGACCCGACAAGACGGATCTCGAACAACATTCGACACCAAAGTGAGGATCGACGCATCGGCTGAAGTCGAATACTTCAACCACGGTGGCATTTTGCAGATGGTTCAGCGCCAACTGCTGTCCGCTTGACCTTGCAATAGATGATCAAAATGGATGACGATCTGAGGTCCGCCAGCATGAACTCATTGACACAAGACTATCCAACGGTGTTGCGGGGCGAGCGTGAAATACTGTGTCTCTCACTCTATCAACCAACGCTTTGGCGGCATCCCGCAAACGCGCAGGACCCTATTTGGTTTCGCAATCTTGTGAAGGCAACGGAGAATACCCTCCGCGAAAAGCGCATTGTGCGATGGGCCGATTGCAACCAGAGTCTGGGTCTGGGCCGAAACGTCTTTTTAGTATATGAGGGCAATCGCGACGCGTTGTACAAGTTGCAACCGATAGAAGGCGCGCCCTACTCGGCCGATAAGCAGTTGGGAAAAGAGATGGATAATCGCAAGGGCGCCCACAGCGCATACGGCCCCACCGGGACAGGCGCAGCCGCAATCTATCGCATCTGATGGAAGGTTTCGCCAACCGTCATGGATTGCTCGTTGGCGACGACGAGCTAGCGCAAGTCTGTCGTGACCTTCCGGAGTCCGCGTGTCGGGAGCAGCCACGCAACTATAGTCTACATGTGGTGTCGCTCAGCCTGACAAAGGTTGGTGAAGGCCTTGCCGATGCCAAGCTTGTGCTTGCCTGGCTGCTCGACGCAATCGGTGGCCCGACTTGGGCGATCGGCCTGTTGGTGCCTGTGCGAGAATCGCTTGCCATGTTGCCGCAACTTCTGATTTCGGCGCGGATTCGACGACTCAGCATTCGCAAGACCGTCTATGTTGCAGGCTGTATCGTGCAAGGCGTTGCGATTGTCGGGTTCGGATTGGTTGGTCTGACGTTTTCCGGTAACACAGCTGGTATTGTCGCGATTGCTCTCATAATAGCGTTCGCCCTCGGGCGCAGCATATGCTCGATCAGCCACAAGGATGTACTCGCCAAGACAGTGGACAAGGGTCGCCGCGGCTCGGTCAGCGGGATCGCAAGAAGCGTCGCTGCCGCAGCGACGCTTCTGCTGGCTGCAGGTTATTCGACCGGCTGGATACCACTCACTTTGCCGGTCGTCGCGGGCGCCGTAATTCTCGGCGGCGCGGCATGGCTTGCCGCTGCGCTTGTTTTCGGATCAATCCGTGAATACCCCGGCGCGACCGAAGGCGGCATCGACGGCTTAGCCGCTGTCGTCGCGCAATTGGAACTCTTGCGTAGCGATGGGCGTCTGCAGCGGTTTATTGCGACACGGGCCTTGTTGCTGTCGACGGCGCTCGCTCCGCCCTTTTTCATTGCGCTAAGCGGGGACAGCGAACCCAGCGGCCTTGGCACGCTGGGCCTGTTCATGATGGCGGCGGCGGCGGCGAATCTGTCGAGCTCCTATATCTGGGGGCGACTCGCGGATCGATCGAGTCGACGGGTGTTGATGTATTCGGCAACGTTGGCATCGCTGGCGAATGCCCTTGCCGCTTTCTCTGCGCTGGCGATGCCGGACCGACTGGAATCGGCGTTACTCCTGCCCACAATGTTGTTCGTTCTCATGATCGCGCACCAAGGGGTTCGGCTTGGGCGCTCGGTACACGTTGTCGACATGGCTGACCTGGACAATCGAGCTACCTATACAGCGCTCAGCAACTCAGTGGTGGGTCTTATTCTTCTTGCTGGCGGTGTATTCGGCGTCATTGCCCAATGGCTCGGCGTTGGCACGGTGCTGGCGTTGTTTGCGTTAATGGCAGCGATAGCGATACCGGCTGCGGCGCGGATGGACGAGGTCCAGACAACGGATACCGTCAGGTGAGATTGTTCTCGTACCGAATTCATACAGATACCATTCAAGCTATGGGCTGTTTATTTTAAATCTACATTTCCATTAGGGTTTGAACCCGATTTAGCCATTTGATGTACATGCGCAAGGTGTGATTCACGCTTCCTGTTGAGAAAGGCCAGAATAGCGCTGTGGCCTTTCTCCGGCTTGAAGAACACCCTTGCCAACCGACTGCTTAAAAAAGCACGATTTACGAGGGGCACAACTAAGAATGAAATATCCTCCCGTACAAGCTTGAGCTCTCTCGGGATCGATAAATCCCTCTGGTTTGTCGAATCCCACTCAGGATAAACTCGGCCTTGGCCATCTATCAACCGTCTATGAACCGGGGCCGCGCAATGCGCGGCCCCGGCGATATTTTCGCGAAGTCACTTCAGTTCCGCATCCTGAACTAATGGGATGGCAGGCCGACGCAATGTTCGCTGCCGCGCCAACTCTGATTGATAGTTGCGGTGCTGAAGTATTGCTGGGCGGTCGATAATGCTGTAACGCCACCCTCTGGATTCCGCGAATAAAACAGCGCTTTTCAGGCTTGGGAAATCGAGACGAATGTCGCTGTAAGGGTCTCGCGAGCTGGTCCAACCCATCAATGGTTCTATTTTACGCGGCGCCCACGGCTCAAATTCGATGTACCACTGTGATAACGCGCGCAGCCCTGCGCGACCGGGCGTACGCGATCGTTGACGGATAATCGCGAGAGGGCCGTCGTGCGCCGGTGCTTCGGCGCGGGCCGCCAATGGTCCACTGTCTGCAAGTTCTTTCGTTTTCGACAGTCGAGTTCCGGCAAAGTCGTCGGTTTGGTGAATGCTCATTATTGATTTCCTTTACAATGCAGAGAACCGTTTCAGGCCTCAAACGGATTGTGGAGCTTTCGGGCAAATATTTTTCGTAATAAAGTCGTCGGCTTTCTCCAATCGATGATTTGATGTTCAGATTTGTTTACGCCGCGATAACAGAGAAGTCGTGTTTCCAGCATCGGCAATGATAAAAACATGACAAGTCGAATGTGCGTTTCTGCGGGTGTTTTCGGATGATCCCAAAGGTATCGCTGTAAATTTACCGCAGCCTCAGTTAAGGTCGTTGAGTGAGCGAAACCATTCATTGGTATTGCGTCCATCGATAACGTTCGCGTGAATATAGCCGCGTCGTCCAGGCCCGCTTGCCAATGATCGGTTGCATAATGAAAAACTTTATCGCGGATTGTATGCCGCGCTGTTTCCGATGTGCTGTCGTAATCCACAAATACCGTTGGCGGATTCAGCAAGACAGCCCTGCCCGTAGCCACCGAAAACGCAGCTTCGGATAAAGCCACGCTCAATAATTGATCACGTGCGTCAGGCGACAACGCCAGTTCTGCAGCATGTGCGATGAGAAGTTCATTTGCTGATTCAGGCGAACGCCTCGTCAATAGGTCATGCGCCTCCCAACGCGCAGTGGCGAGCACTGCTGCGACTGCCGCACATGGACTGTCATTAGTCTGCGGCATTTCATGCCCCTATTACTGGGTCTTGAACCCGGAGAATTTCCAGCACCCGTGTGCGGCCATCGGCGCCGACCCATTGAAAGCGAGCGTTTATCGTCAATCCGATCAACGATGCGCCAACCGGCGTCAGCACCGAAATGCGACCTGCGTTGATGTCCGCATCTTTTGGCAATACGAGTTGAACTTTGTTGGTTTTACCAGCCGATACGTCCTGGAACTCAACGTGAGAACCAAGTTTGACGAATTTTTCGTCATGGTCGGAGCGGACTCTAATGGCTCGATCCAGTTCGTCGGCTAATAGGGCTGCGCTTGCAGACGCGTTGCCGCCGGCATGAGCCAAACGAGAAAGAACGTCATAATCGGCGTCCGTGATATAGATCACGGGCTTTTTGAATGTTTCCGTGGCGACCTGATCCATTTTCTTCTCCATAGTCGAATAAACCGGTGCGTTAGCCGGCGCTGACGAAGTCAACATTGTTCTGTTTGCAAATTGAAAATCGAGATAACTCGCACTGGTATTATCAGTGCGTTCAGAACTGCGGTTTTTGATTAATTTCCCCGAGCCCCCGTCAAATAAAGGCCGGAGAGCGCGGGGCTATGAGCCTGCGATAATAAGGCCTGCGTGAAGTACGCGGCGGGGAAATATGGCGGTCATGAACATGTTGAACTTAAGATTGGATTCGAATTGAGGAAAGTCAATAGGCGGGTTTTGCCGCATGCGTCAGTTTCGCCTTTACTTTAAAATGGGCGGTAATCGGACAGTCCATTTCCGCTCAAAAACGCCGGTTCTCAGCCCCTAGTGGCGCCAACTGCGAAATGCACGGGCAAGGTCGAAGGCAGTAACAAAGCAATAAACGGATAGAAACCGATTGTCGACGTTCCAATATGTGTTGTGCAACCTTTGCAGGAGTTAAAAATGGCTGAAAAAACTTACTTTTATCACGTCGGCTGCGACGTATGCGCCGACGCGGAGCGCCAGTTCGCTAATAATTTGGACAAAACCAAATTTGAGATCGAACGCGTCCACCTGGGCGAAAAGCCGGCGCGGCGCGCTGAGGCCAAAGCCGCCGGCGTCAAGACCGTCCCGGCTTTCGTTATCGCCGGAAAGCCCTACCACATCAATTTCGGCGCAAACCTCGCCGATCTAAAATAAGCTCGCTGGAGCCTCGGAACCAGCCTCGCACCATCCGGGTGTGAGGCCGTTCCTGCCGCATAGGGCGAGTGACATTTTAACCCCCGGATAGAAAACGATCATCGCCATACCAATATGAGCGGTGGAACACTTATAGGAGCAATAAAATGTTGGTGGCGGCTGAGGATCGGCGTTGGCAAGCGGTGGCTTCCCGTGATGCCGCATTGGATGCGTCCTTGCGCTATGGCGTAACGACCACCGGAATTTATTGCCGCCCATCCTGCACGACGCCGACACCCTTGCAAAATAACGTTGTCTATTTTGCCGACAACGCGGCCGCAGAGGAAGCGGGATTTACGCCGTGCAAACGGTGCCGCCCTCAACATGAGACGTCTTCGACGCCGCATATAGATGCTGTGCGGAAGGCCTGCATGAGCATGCACAATGCTGCGCGGCCTCCTGCGCCGGCAACATTGGCTGAAAATGTCGGCATGAGCCGATTTCACTTTCATCGCGTCTTCAAAAATGTACTTGGCGTTACGCCGCACGAATACGCCAGCGAGCTGCGCTGGAAGCGGCTTTCGCAATATTTGACCCTCGGACTGCCAACGACCGAAGCAATTTATGAAGCGGGTTTTGGTGCGGTTTCACGCGTGTACGAAAAGGCGCGTCGCGGGCTCGGCATGACTCCAGCGATCTGGCGGGCGAGCGGCGCCGGCGCTGCGGTTTGGCATGCTATCATTGAACGACGTTTTCGTGATGTCCTGGTTGCGGGCACAGATGACGGCGTCAGCACCATTGCGCTCAATTATAGTCGAAACGATCTCGAAGATCTGCTCTACAAACAGTTTTCTGCTGCGTCTATTCGCTCTGCGGATGACGCTACCCTATTCTGGCTTTCCGAAGCGGTTGAAAGAGCGGAATTGCCAGACAGCGTCACTTCGTTTCCGTCGCATGTTCGCGAGACTGCCTTTGCCGCACGGCTACGAAAGGCAATCAATAATGCGAATATAGACGGCCCATTGGCGTCGAGTGCGATTCAAAGGGTACCGTCCAGGGGCATGGCGTCTCTCCCTCGCTAGCCTGTCCCTGTCGCCGGGCCGGCTACCCCTCCCCGCCGGCCCGGCAGTAATCTTATCAACCACCCCTGAAGCAAGCGTCTAGCGCGAGCCGTTTAGCCGCTGATCACATATTGTGATAGGAGTATTTCATCATGAATAGGCCACCTATGAATAAGGGCCAAAGCACCGCAATCTCGGCCGACACAACCGAAAAGATCGTTTGTGAGGAAACCCTCGACCAGACGCTTGAGGCTTCCTTTCCAGCTAGCGATCCGCCAAACTGGACGTTGGGCGTTGGAGACCCGATCCCATCCGAGAATAAGCACACAAGTGACGTCGATGGTGGCAATTCTGGCGAACGGTATGTGCGGCGTTCTAGTTCAAATGACGACCAACGGCTTTGCAAGAGCGCGTGCGTAGAGTTTCCTGCCTGGATGAATGAAGGGCCGCTCTGTGTGGCAGCGCCTGAAGCAGTCGTCTTCGGTAAAAGGATGGTATTACCAGTCTTTCCCACTTGAGGAAACGCGCTGGATAGAGGAAGCGCGACTGAAAATTGGCGCACTGACGCAGGCGCTAAAAATCCATCGAGCGAACTCTTCGGCGGCGCCTCGGGCGTCGCCTGTTTTTGATTAGACGGCGCAAAAGCAGCCGTTCTCATGTGCGAAAAAAATATTGGCGGGCGGAAATATGATTGCAAGTGCGGCAAGAATGAGATCGTTATTGTCCAGCGGCGGCGTTTACGTCGTTGGCAATAGCCTGTTGGGAATCATTCTGCCTCTGCGGATGGAATCGGAAGGATTTCCGATTTTTCTGATCGGGCTTGTGATGACCGCATATTATGTTGGGCAAGCAATAGGCAGTCATTTTTCAAAAAACGTCATTTTTGGCGTCGGACATATTCGCGCATTCACCGTCTTCGCAGCCGTCGGTGCTTCAACCACGCTGATTTACGATCCATTATTCTCCGCGCCCGCGTGGTTCGTTTTGCGCGCGATCAATGGATTTTGCTTCGCCGGCATGGCGACAACGCTGGAAAGCTGGCTGAACGATGAAAGCAGCAAGAAAACCCGGGGGAAAGTGCTGGGGTTGTATATGACGGTCCAATTTTTATCCGTGGCGACAGGTCAGTTGCTGGTCAATATTGCGAATGTCAGCGAACCGGAATTGTTCATGCTCGCGGCGGGGCTGATAAGTTTGTCTCTAATTCCGGTGGCGCTCACACGTCTTCCTGAGCCGCATCTGGGCAAATATCATCCCTTTGGAGTTATCTCGCTTTTTCGGAAATCGCCAATTGGCGCAGCCGGTGCAATGACAGCGGGCGTTCTATTGGGATCATTCTATGTGATGGGCGTCGTATTCGCCTATGAAACGGGCCTCAGCGTCTCGGAAGTTTCCATTTTCATGGGCGTCGCGATTCTGGGCGGCTTTCTAATTCAGTGGCCTGTAGGCAAGCTTTCCGACTTTTTCGATCGCCGACTGGTTTTAATCGGTGTGACATTGCTGCCGCCTGCCGCCTGGGGGCTGCAAGCGCTGTTTAATTTCAGCGCGGAAACGCCGGTAGGGTTGTTCGTTGTCGCACTGATACTGGGCGCCGCTATAGCCAGCGTTTATCCAATCAGCGTTGCACAAACCTTTGATAGACTTGACCGTCATGAATATGTGTCGGCGTCGGGCGGCCTCGTGCTTTCCTACGCGGTCGGTGCAATTGTCGGTCCGCTGATTGCAACTGCCACGATGACAACATTCGGACCGCATACGTTTTTGGGATTTGAGGCAGTTATCGCCGCGATATTTTCAATCACCGTCACTTACAGCCTACTCAAGAGGCCGCGTCCGGCGCCTGTTCAACGTGAGCCATTCGTGCCTGTGCCAACGCCGTCGCAGGTCGCTGTGGAAACAGATTAAACTTCGCCAGTCTGCTACCGCTGAAGATTTTGATTTGCAAAGTCCCAATTGATGAGCTTGTCAATGAAGACATCGATATAGCGGGGACGATCATTTTGGTAATCGAGATAATAGGCGTGCTCCCAGACATCCATCGTTAGAAGCGGCGTTGAGCTTGATATGATGAGTGGCGTTACAGCGTTTGGCGTGCTCAGTACGTTCAATTTTCTGTCCTGCATGACAAGCCACGCCCAGCCTGAACCAAAATGTGTCCTTGCGACTTTCGCAAATGATTCCTTCAATCCCTCTACGCCGCCGAAATCCCTTTCAATTGCCTTGGCCACAGCGCCGTCTGGCGCGCCGCCGCCTGACGGCGTCATGGACCGCCAATAGAATGTGTGATTCCAAACTTGCGCCGCATTATTGAAGATACCGATTTTGTCGGGATCATCAGCCGAAGAGCGAATGATTTCTTCGAGCGGCGCTTCGTCTTCGGGCCGGCCGGCAATCAATTTGTTGAGATTGTTAGCATAGGCCTGGTGGTGCTTGCCGTAATGATAGTCCAGCGTTTGCTTCGAGATATGCGGCGCCAGCGCATCGCGCGCATAGGGCAGCGGGGGAAGTTCAATCGCCATAATTTTTGGTATCCTCCTTGGGCTAATCGAGTTCGAGCGCGACTTTCTCGCGCGTCGCGTCGCCGTCAATTTGTTGAAATTCCGGATCAAGTTCATGCATGGAGCAAGGCGATGACGCGAAGGGACGCAATCCATCTTCGGATGAAGGCGCGACGTGCTTTTCAGAATCGCGCGCATCCTTCAGCTTTTTTGGTTTAGACACGTGGGACATTACGTGGCGAAGGAAATTCACGACGTTGCGAGAGATCCATCCGTAATTCGTTAGCGCGCTCATATCTCCCTCATTGCATTACTGCGGCATCTGGCGTCGTATTTACGCGCGACAAGTTCGTATTCGCCGCAGACCCAACGCCCTGCAGTTGAGGCCAAATGACGCCGCCTTCAGTAACAACGGCGCTCATTGGAATGTCGTAAGTTTGCGGGTGAATTGTCGGAATATTGCTTATATTATAGGCGATGCCATATTTGATTGGCCTGTGCTGCATCGTCGCCAAAGTGCGGTCAAAATACCCGCCGCCATAGCCGAGACGAAATCCGCAAGGATCGAAGCCAACAACCGGCGCGAGGACTATGTCAGGCAGCACGATTTTCCCGTCGCGCGGGACCGGAATATTCCAGACGCCCCTGTCGAGCGTCTCGCCTGGACGCCACGTTTTAAATATCAGCGGCTGATTTCGCTCCACGACAACAGGAAGCGCGATCGTATTGTTTCTTTGTGAAAGACGCTCCATTAATTCGCGAAGATCGGGCTCACCCTTAAACGGCCAGCAAAAACTGATCGTCTGACCGTTTGCGCCGCCGAGCAGTCTATCCAGATATTGCATGATGGCTTGCGTGAATTGCGCGTGCCTCGATTGAGCGAGTTTTAACCGCTCACTAATTAACCGGCGACGTTCGGCGGTGCGCCATTTTTTCAAATCGAAATCATGCGGAACGCTGTATGCGCATTGGCGGCTGGGCGGTGCCTGCTCGCCGGGATCGTCCAATGACGGCGTTTCGACTGCGCATGCTAACGTGATTGTCGCGCTTGTCATTGTTGTGCCGCCGCACTGTGGGCGCCTTGCGCCGCCAAACCGCTATCTTGAATCATCGATTTCTTTTCATCTTCGTGGGACGAATCGGCACGCGGCGACGCGCTCATTATTGCCTGGTGTTTCAATCCATCGGCAGCGAGAAATTGGTTCAGCCGCTGTTGGAACCATTCGGCCAACTTTTTGAGGTGAAACGGCATCGTGCTGTTGATCCCCGGTCCGGGCATATGCCGCAGCGGCCGATTATCAAGCATCGCCGCATTGACCCGAAATGCTTCCGCGATTGACTCTTCAAGACCATCTTCACGGGCCATGCTGGCTGTCAGTGCGATCATGGCGTGCATCGCGGCGCCGTCTCCGTATACGCGGCACGCGCGGCTCAATGCGGGCAAGAGATCGTCAACGCAAAGGGAGAGTCTTTGCAATACGGGATCGTCAGCAATGGCGCAGCCATGAACGCCAACGCTTTCACCCACAATCTTGTTTGCCGCATCGAAGCCGCGCATGTCACGCCCTCCTCTGTCTGGGGCGGATTTCGATGGCCGGTATGGCGCATCAAAATCATCCTGGCTTTGCGCATTATTGAGGTAAGAACCGATTTAACATAATGCAAACGATATAAATTTACCTTTATTATCGATATTCTTCATGTTAAAATGGCCATCAGCTAAGGACGCTTATGGACACAGAACTCGCAAGGACCTTTCTTGCAGTCGTTGCGGAGGGGAGTTTTTTCGCCGCCGGCGAGCGGCTGCACGTCACGCAATCGACCGTGAGCGTCCGTATCCGAACGCTTGAAGAAAGCCTCGATTGCCGGTTGTTCGTTCGCAACAAGGCGGGCGCTGTTCTGACGGCTGCGGGGCGCCGTTTTCAAAAACATGCACGCGTCTTGTTGCAGACAATAGAGCAGGCCCGTCAAGACGTCGCCCTTGCGGAAGGGTTTCCTGAAGCCATCGTCATCGGCGCGCGCGTGGGTTTGTGGGACGGATTCCTGGATCAGTGGCTGAGCGATGTTCGCCGATTAAAACCGGGCCTCGTCTTTCGCACACTGATCGGTTTCGAGGAAGATCTGATGCCGGCGCTCGTCGAGAGCCGTCTCGATATCGGGGTGATGTACACGCCGCAATACCGGCCGGGTCTTGAAGTCGAAAAACTGTTCGAAGAACAATTAGTCATGGTCACAACAAACCCAACGTCTCAAGGAGAACCTGATGCAGACCACGTTCTTGTCGATTGGGGGCCGGAATTTTACGCCAGGTTCCGCGCGGCGTTTCCATCCTTTTCGGGATCAGCGCTTTCCGTCAGCGTCGGCTGGCTGGGCTTGCGCCACCTCAATTTACATGGCGGATCCGGCTATTTTCCGCACCGACTCGTCAGGTCGCGAGTAGAACGGCAGGAATGCTTCATTGTGGAGAACGCGCCGCAATTCAATCTTCCGGCATACCTGGTCTATCCTCAGGAAAATCCTCGCAGCGAGATAGACAATCTTATATCCAGTCTTCGCCAAGCTGCGCGGCTTCAGACTTCATATTTTTTACTATCAAGCCAAACTTCCACGCAAACCGGATTGTAAGGCCCGGCTGTTTGGGAGCGCCGGCGCCGCCTTTGCTCATTCTGTCAAGACATTGGCCGTGCTTGGTGAAGGCCTCGAGGAATGACAACCAAAAATTCAATCTCTATCGCGCGCGTTTACGACAAAATCGCAATGGCAGACGGCGCGCGCCTGCTGAGCGATCGATTGTGGCCACGCGGAATCGCCAAGAAGGATCTCAACTTTGACGACTGGATTAAGAAAGCAGCGCCGAGCTATGAGCTGCGCAAATGGTTCGGCCACGATCCGAAACGATGGACCGAGTTCCGAAAATATTATCGCGCCGAGCTCAACGATAATTCTGAAGCGATCGAAAGTTGTCTGACATGGCGTCGCAAGAGCGCTGTGACCCTGCTATACACCGCCAAAAATGAAGTTCACAATCTGGCCATCGTGCTGCGCGACTATCTTCATAAGAAATTAAAAGGGGGGAAAATAAAGCAACCGTTCGCCGCACAAGGTGTTTAACGAGAAGTCCGGCGCCGATTGCAATCGCGACTTTGAAACAACGTGGAACGAGAGTGGCGCTACCCTTGTTCAGACTGCAGCGCGCGAATGCAATTTCTTCCGTTCCGAAATTGACGCGCCAACGGACTTCGCCTAGCGCATCAGAACTCACGTTATCGTGACCCCGCTAATAACCGGCAAAATCCTCGGATTTTACCTGCAGTTCATCTATGCCGATATCGTCGAGCAGTTCTTTCATCGCCGCAACCATCGCCGGCGGGCCGACCACATAATAAACGGGCGCGTTGAGGTCGGATAGGTGTCTGGAAAGCATTTGTCGGTCGAGCTTGCCCATCTCGAATTCCCACTCCTTGGGGCTTTCAACCGTGAGCGTCGGCACGAAACTTAGGTTTGCATTGTTGGCGCTCCATGCCCTGAAATCATCAAAAAACGCCGTCCGCGCGCGCGTCGCGTTCGCATAGAACACAAAAAGTCGATGCGTTTTCAGCTGCTTTGATGCGTGCTCGACAATGCTGCGCACAGGCGTGATCCCAATCCCGCCAACAAGAAACACAGCGGGACGCTCCGGGTTTTTGTGCAAAACAAAATCGCCCATTGGGCCTTTTAGCTGAACCGGCGAACCGGTTGGCAGCGCCGCCAGACTTAACTTGAACGCGCTTTCGCGCATCCGTGTCGCGATCATGACCCGGTTGCTTTCAGGCGCGTTGGCGAAGGAAAACGTCCGCGTATTTCCCTCTGCATCCGTATATGGCGGATCGACCAGAGAAAAATCACCGAATTGTCCAGGCTTGAAATGCAACGGCTTTTCCGGCTCGAACCAGAAAGCCATCGTATCTTCCGCAACCTGGTGCCGGTCCGAGAGAAATAGATTCATTCTAGCGTCCTCTCATAGCTGATCTACTTGCCTGGCGAGCAGGCTTTGTTCACCGCGGCGTCCCCACAGAAGCACTGACTTGGCGAACTTGAATTCTGATCATCTGTTACTGCAACGTGACGCTTCGCGTCATGCTCATTAACTTCCAACACTAGTTGGTCTCGGCCTCCCCCTGTTCTGAGACCGTACGCAGATAGGCGATGATATCGGCACGCTCTTGCTCGTCCGTCAGGCGAAAGCCCATGCGCGTGCCTGGCGCCATGGCGGACGGATTTTGCAGCCACGCATCGAGAGACGCTTCGTTCCATACAACATCAAGCTCGTCCAAGGCTTTCGAATAAGCGAAATTTTCAACCGAACCCGCCTTCGACCCGTAAGTATTTCGGTGCATCGGTCCAACACGATTTTGGTCGATCGAATGGCAGGCGCCGCATCGTCGCTGATAGAGTGCTTCCCCGCGCCCGGCGTCGCCCTCGATTGCGGGCGTTTCCTGCATCACAGCAATTTGCTGTCGATCTTCGGCAGCCGCGCCAGCAAGCGCGGCGGCGCAAAGAATAGTGAGTATCATATCATCCATCCTCATCCTGTCGCGTGGCGGGACTTCGCGGAAGTTTCAAATCTGCTACCCAAAATAGAGCGCATTTTGCGGCAGTGCTTCACCAACGGCGCCCTTCAGCGCTGTCCAATGCATCGCCTCGTCCGCCGCCAGGCGCGCGAACAAATGTCCATATTCTTGATCGTTGAGGGACGGGATAACGCCGAGATAGGCGTTTGCGGCGCCCAGTTCGAGACCGATAGCAAGCTGCAAGATATCCGCCTGCGACTTTAACTGGTCGGCGCCAAGCGCTGTCGCATACTCGCCAATCGACTTTGCCTCCACCGGTATTCCGCCTAATTCGCGTACCGATTTGATTAGTTCGTCGCGATGCCCTTTATGATGGCTTTGAAACAAGATCCCGACTTGCAGGACAGCATCGTCAAGAAAGCCGCTCTCCGCCGCGATCTGATAGGCGGCGATGCCTTCGTGCTCAAGAGACAAAGCAGTGTTAATCAAGCCGGCGTCTGCGGCCGGGTCTTCTTTTGCTCCCTTGCGACTCGCCATAGAGAAAGCGCCGCCTGATAAAACACTTAAGCCCGCCACTGAAAGAGTAGCCGTTGTTCCTCTGCCCATGAACCCGCGCCGGCTCACCTTCTCCTTCGATAGGATCTGTTGACTGTGCATAACCTCCTCCTTTGAATTTGCTTATTAATAGACTTACGCAACGCTACGTTACTTGCCTCATGCCGCTTCTTGGACGTTCACGTCCGGGCGGCCGACAATCCGTGCGTAGGCCGAGTGGTTGTGAATCGATTCAAAGTTCTCCACTTCGACGACGTACTTCGAGATTCGCGAATCATCTCTTAATGCGACGGCGACATCCCGCACCATGTCTTCGACAAATTTTGGATTGTCATACGCGCGCTCCGTCACGAATTTTTCATCCGGGCGTTTCAAGAGCCCATAAACCTCGCAAGACGCCGCATTCTGTGCGATGTTCACGAGTTCCTCCAGGGAAACCATTTCACGCAATGTTGCTTCAATTGAAATCAGCGAGCGTTGATTGTGCGCGCCGTAGTTTGAAATCTCTTTTGAGCACGGGCAGAGGCTGGTCGCGGGAACGATCGCCTTCAACGTGAATTCGGCATCGCCCTTGTTCGATACAACCGCCCGCCAGACAACGTCATAGTCGAGCAAGCTTTGCGCGCCGGAAATTGGCGCTGTTTTACTCTGAAAAAATGGAAACTTCAGCTCGATCTCGCAAAACGGGGCGCCGAGGCGATCCGCCGTCGCTCGCGCGAGATTGACGAAGCTTTCTTGAGTCAGCGGCGACGACTTGCTCTCGAGCATTTCAATAAAGCGGGACATATGCGTTCCCTTGACCTCTGATTTGAGGCCAACCGACATGGAAAAATCACCGATCGTTGATATCGCGCCTTGTGTTGACCCGATCACGACGGGGTAGCGAACGCCTTTAACGCCGACATGATCGATAGCGACGTCGCGCACATCTCGCCGACTTTGGATGTCCGGCAGTGCTGAATCGTCAAATTCGTTCGCTGGCATATAGTTCACGGAAGAACCTCTTTTTGTTGAATGTTACCGGGTCAACTTCGCGAGCACGCGAAAGACGATGCGGTCGCAACGCTCGCCATCAAACGAATGTAGGGACGGCACAAGTTCATCGAATGCGTCACCCAGGGATTCCTGAAGTTTTTTCTTGGCGCGAAAGAGGCGCGTTTTTACTGTCTGCTCATTTAGCGACAATGTTTCGGCGACTTCCTTGATCGATTGGCCTTCTACCTTCGCCAAAATGAATACTGTCCGAAATTCCACCGGGAGTGCGTCTATGGCGTTTTCAAGAAGCTGACGCAGTTCAGCAATTTGCACATTCAACTCGGGATCTGGTTCACTGGATTCAATATTCTCAATTCTGGAAATAAGCGGGTCGCCTTCTCCGTTTGGGGGAGAGACAAAATCTTCGAAGAGGACGACCCGACCGCGCCGACGAACGCGTCGATAGGCGAAGTTCAGCGCGATTTTCGCCAGCCACGCCGAAAACCCGCTTGGGCCCCTAAACGACTCTAGCTTTTGAAATGCCGTTACGTAGGTCTCTTGGACCACATCCTCTGCGTCGGTTGGATTTTTCAGGATGCTCCGCGCCAGTCGATAAAGACGTTGATTGTGGCGGCGCATGATGAGTTCAAACGCGGCGCCGTCGCATTCTCCTAAGACCCGTAAAACGAGGTCATAGTCGGTCAACGGCTCCAGCGCAGAAGGAACGCTGGACTGTGATGTAACGAGCTTTCTGGGTTTCGGCGTCATGGTCTATAGATCATACAGGAGCCAATTAGTTCCCGAAAATCGCAAAAAGAAAAATACTTTTCCTTCCATTGCAATTTTTCTGGCGGGTCAGTCGAAGGCGGGCGACAATGTTCATATCACGTTTGCATGATTTACCGCATATGTTGTATATACTATACTTCTTTTTGGTCAGGCCTCCTAGAAAGCTGTAAAACCCGTATATATTTTGCAAATCTCGTGAAAACCACAACAGTATAGTGATTTTGAATTTGAAGGCTTCCAGTTGACCGACACACCGTCGAATCCGCCGCCTTGTTTCGAAGCGTGGTCCTTGGTTTGGACCGAGTGCCCGTAGAACAATCAACAAATAGACGGTTCGGATGTCCAATGGACTCGTCTGAACGTGGAAATGAAAAATGTCACCTGACCGCACGCAAAAATCACTGTTAGCCAGCTTCCTGATAAGTATGCTCGAGCCGGAGATACGCGCTTGGAACGGCGTCCTCCCTTTGGGCAAAGTGTTTTGGGGCTATGGCGTTTTGGTAAGTTCGGCGCTCGCTATTCTGTGCTTGCGCGCGATTTACGATGGCCGCATTTATTTGCAGGAAGTGACGCAATTTTGTTTTGCGGCGTATACGGTTTGGGTCCTTATAGTAGTCTGGCGCTGCGCCGCGAGCGCCCGTCCGTTTTGGGGAGCGCTCGCACAGTGGTTGACCGTGGCCTGGGCTGGAAACACGGCGTTCATAATCTTCTTCCTCCAGCTGGATACGTTAACGCGCTACCTTGCTCAATGATAAAAATGAGCAGCGGAATGAATTCGATAGTTCCGTCGCCGGACACAATCGAGTTGCGTTGATCCGCCGCATAATAGCGGTATTGACCATGCTGCTTTTTCTTACCAATTTCTCTAAAAGATGTATTTTATATATTTCTTATAAGGAGGCCCCGATATGAACATGGAAATAGTTCAATCTCTTCGCACGCCTGCGCCATTGATTGATGAGACTATGGTAAAAGACGTCGTAGAGGCGTTTTACGCCCGCATCCGGCGTCATCCTACGCTTGGCCCCGTGCTGGACGGAGCAATTGGGGATCATTGGCCTGAATACCTTTCAAAAATGCAGGACTACTGGACAAGCGTCTTGCTCGATACGGGTCGATATCACGGCAACCCCATATTGGCTCACCGACAACACAAAGCCATTCGTCCCAAGCATTTTGATTTGTGGCTGGCACAATGGCGGGAAACAGTGCGCGACCTGTGCCCGCCGCGGGTGGCCTCTGAATTTATTCGCAAGGCTGAGGGAATTGGCGCCAGCCTGAAATTCAACCTCTACGAAAACCTGGAATCGCCAATTGATGACGATTTTCCGCCACGAGCGGATTTGGATTTCGCCAAACAACAAGAAAGGGATCCAGTCAGCAAAAAGCAGCCGATTACGCTGAACGCGCCAGCCTCGGAAATTCACCCCTGCGTGTTCGCCTATGTGCTCGGCGCCTATGTCTGGATGCTATTTTCCCTGTTGATGGCGCTGAAATCTGACGGCGGCGCTGTTTTCATGGTCGCCATATCGACATTCTTTCTCGCTATGTACGCCGGCATACCCTTCGCCCTGAATGCGCTGGGACGAAAGCACAGCTATAGCAGCGACAACAAAACCAATGATTTCGGCGCGTTTCTTGATAAGAAGATCTCTACTTACACCGGAACGCTTACGGGCCGTGACGTGATGCTCCAGATCACTATCATACCAATCTTGCTGGCGATTGGCATGACGGCTATCGCATTTATTATTGTACATGCGCAATCTTGATGTGCTTGTCCCACGGAGTTGAGCATCGATGCTCGAAAATCCGTTAATCGCCAGAGCGGGCGTCTTCATGGTTCCGGCGATTTGGCTGGGGCTGCTAATTGGCGTGTCGTTCATCGCGACGCCAATAAAATTCTCCGCGCCGTCGCTTGATTTGCCGACTGCGCTCGACGTCGGAAGAGTCACTTTTTCTCTTTTCAACAAGATCGAATGGGGTGTGCTCGCCTTACTCGCTATTTTCCTGTGGCTGAACGGTTTGCCCGGCGTCAGAACATTGTTGGCCATTTGGCTCGCGTTTCTGCTTATTATTCAGTCAGCGTGGCTCCTGCCGATATTGAATTTCTATATTGAGACGATCGCACAAGGCATGCAAAAGCCTCCGTCTTTTGAACATTTAGCGTACGGCGTCATTGAAATAGTCAAGGCGCTTAGTCTCGCGGCGATCGGGATTCTCGGGATCATCCAACAGAGTGCATAATTTTGAAGTTCACGGTCGCTATAGACTTAAATATTGTTTTGCGTATCGAGCTACTCTCTTTTTTAGATGACGTGCGCAAGTCAATTCGTTAAAGATGTAATATAGATACATTTAAAGGGTGCTGATGAGACTGACCATTTACAGCGACTACGCCTTACGCGTGCTCATGTACCTTGCGATCAACCGTGAGACTCTGTCGACGATTCAGGAAATCGCCGATCACTACGGCATCTCCAAAAACCACCTGATGAAGGTGACCCATGAACTGGGGCTTGTGGGTTATATCGATACAGTGCGCGGTCGCGGCGGGGGCGTGCGCCTCGCGCAAGCGCCGGAAAAAATCGGCATCGGCGATGTGATCCGCTTGACAGAAGAAGATTTCCGGCTCGTCGAATGCTTCGATCCCGATACCAATCAATGCGTCATCAGCGGGCGCTGCAAACTGGCGAGGATACTAGATGAAGCGTTGGACAGTTATCTGAAGACGCTGGACCGCTACACGCTAGCCGACTTGGCCGCTGAGCGCGGATTGAAACGGCGGTTGATGGCGGTTTAGCAGCTTCATCGTCCCACGCGGTGATCTTTTACATTTCAAACTGCGAATATAGCCGAGAATGGCTGATTACTATCGCAGACCAAAGTGGCGGTCTCTTTATTTACTTTCAACGCCGTAACGCCAATTTTTCGCGTAAGGAAGCCGCTTCTGCGCGGAGCTGCGCCGACGCTTTCCCGGTATATGTGAGGATGGTCATTCCAAACACAGCGGAAATAACCGAAGCCATCAGAACTGCAAGTTTAACTGATTCGGCTTGAGGTCCGGCGAATGCAGTCGTTGTAATGAAAATTGACATCGTAAAACCGACGCCCGCTAGGCAACCAGCGCCCAGAAACTGACCCCAGCTGATCTCGGAAGAAAGCGACGCCCATCCCATCCGTATGGCGATCCAGCATGTCAAAAGAATGCCCAGCGGCTTGCCAATCACCAAGCCAAGCATCACACCGAGAATTTCCGGCGCCAAAGGCGAGAATTTCAGCCCGGTCAGCACAATGCCCGTATTGACGAGTGCAAAAAGCGGAAGAATCATGAAATTTGTCCATTTTTCCAGCGCATGTTGGAGATGATGGCCAGGCTCCAGTAACCGCGCAACGGAGCGTTCAAGAATTCTGACGGCTTTGTCGGTAATATTCTTGTCGGATATCTTGCCTTCCCGTTGTGTCTCGCGGGCTAGCATCGCGGCTTGCGCGGCGACTTGCTCAACGTTGGCAGTGCGTCGCGAAGGGATCATCGCGGCCATCAAGACACCCGCCAATGTCGCATGAACACCGGAAGCTTGAATAAACACCCATAGCACGATGCCTAGGATGAGATAGGGCGTCAACGCATAGACCCGCGCGTGATTGAATAGTCCCATGACTAACAGACAGGTGAAAGCGCCGCCGAGAGGCGCAATTTGCAAATCTTGTCCATAGAATAGCGCGATGACCATGATGGCGCCGAGATCGTCTGCAATCGCCAGTGCTGAAACGAATATCTTAAGAGAGTTTGGCACGTTTCGTCCCAGCAGCGCCATCAGCCCCAGTGTGAATGCGATGTCAGTCGCCATGGGAACGCCCCAACCATGCGCCGCGGGGCCGTGCCAATTAAGGCCGGCGTAAATTAGTGCAGGCGCGGCCATGCCGCCGATGGCGCCGATTATCGGAATCATTGCGCTCGACAAATCGGAGAGTTCACCAGAAATCAGTTCACGCTTGATCTCGATACCGACGATCAGGAAAAAGATGGTCATGAGCCCATCATTGATCCAAACAACCAGCGGCAGCTCGAATCGAGCTTCGCCGAAAACGAAACCAAACGAAGTATGTCGGATGGACTCATAGACGTCATGCAGTCCGGCATTCACGAAAGCCAGAGCCGCGAGCGTGGCCAAAATCAGAACCAAGCCGCCCGACGCCGCCCAGCCAAAAAATCGCTGGCTTGCAATTTCCACACGGATTCCGAGCGGTCGTTCGACGGCTTCCAGGATCGACAATTCATCCCAGGCGCCAAGATAGCGCTTACCGTCGATAAACAGACTCGGAGTCAGATTTACATCCGCAATTTCCGCAGTGCGGCGGTCGCGCGCCAAGTGAGCATTGATAGCTTCTGATTCTAGATCACGGCTGAACGTTCCTCTATCAAGGCCGATTCTCGCCGCGCGCTCGTTTATGTCTTCAGCGCCAAAGTTTTGGCTTCTTTGGAATAGAGCCTCGTGCATTTCCCAGAATTTGCCCTGCCGGCTTGCAGCGATCGCTGCGCGGGCGGCGCGGATTGAGTCAGCGTCTTCTGAGTTGGGGAATTGCCGGTAGGAATAATCGATGCGTCCCGTTAATCGTTCAGCGATTCGGCGCAAAATATCGCGCAATCTACGGCAGGCGTCTGACGTATAGTCGCCATATAAGACTATCTCGCGATCGCAATCGCCTGTGCCGATAAAAAAATCGCGATCATATTCAATGGCCAACGCAGCATCAGTCAATTCGTTTCCGATCCTCCGCTATTACCGCACAACTCCATCCGCTTTTTCGATCGCCAGACGCAATGGCAAATACAGCAATCGGAGACCGGATCGCATCAAATACATCGGACCGCAAAATTTCAGATACGGCTTCCGGTGCAGACTCCGGCTATTTGGTAAACGCAAGCGCTCCCGATGCTATTGCGCGAGGCAGTGCCTGAATTTGCGCTCACGCCCTGGATTCAAACCGAGGAAACAAAACATTGTTTTCCAGATGCACGTGCTCCATCAGATCATCGACGAGCTTTTCAACGCCGGTATAGAGCGCGGCCCAGGTCCGGCATGCACCGTCCGGCAAATGGAAATGCCCGGTGAGAGTGTCGATCTGACGAAGGTGCGCGCCATGTTCATCGTGGTCGTGACGCATCTGCGTGATGGGCGCGTCGAACCTCGTAACGCTCTGTCGACGCATTGCCGGAAAAAGGATCAGTTCTTCCTTTTTCATGTGAACTTCCAATTCGCCAATCATCTGTTCCAGAAGATCTGTGAGCCCGCGCGGGGCGTGAGGATGATCGGCGTGCACTTTCTCAACCCGGCGCGCCAGCCTGACGAGTTCGGGCAGCTCGCGGCGGTGAGTTTCATGATATCGCTCCAGGATGTGGTCGATGAGCGCGGGCGTTTCAGCCGGAGCGGCGGCAGGAAGCTCGTTACTCTGCAGAGCGCGCAAGTCGGTTTCGACCTCATCCAATGAAATGTCGCGGGCGTGCGCCGCATCAGCCAGCGAAACTTCGCCACCGCAACAGAAGTCGAGGCCATGTTTACGAAAAACGCCGGTTGCGCCCGGCAACGAGGCGGCGATTTCGCCGACCGGCCGCGATGAATAGGCGCTGTGCGGTATATGGGCGGTCATGACGGAACTCCTTTATGAGTGTTTTTGGCATCCGCGCGATGAAAGCGTTCTCCGGTTTTCAGCATTCGCCCGTCAAAGCCGGCGATGCCCATCTCAAGACTTCGTGCGATGTTTGCCGCATGAGTCTTGAAATGTTCAGCCGCCGCAGGAGGGCAAATTTCCTCCGCCGTTTCACCGAATAACGACAGCCATCGATCGAAATGCGACGCATCGATCGGCAGCGGCGCGTGCTTTTCCATAGGCCGGCCGTGATATCGTCCCGACATCAGGGCGACCGACGACCAAAATGCGCACATGCGCGCCAGGTGCGCGTCCCAGTCTTCAACACGCGCCTCAAAGATCGGACCGATCAGCGGATCGGCGTGCACGCGCTCATAAAATGCGTGGACCAGCGTCCTGATCATATTCTCGTCGATCTTCGTCTTATCGACGATAGAGGCGATCGCTTCAGCCCGCCGGGAGCGCAGAGTTTCTGGCATGGATACGCATCTCGTCATTATAGATGTATTTTATATACATCTATAATGCTGCACGGGTCCTATGTAAATGCGGCGTTTTGCGGCACTATGGAAGCAACCGCCTGTGGATCGATAGAATTTATTTGCGATTGCTTACATTAGGCTTTTCCAACCGGTACAGCTATGCGGCCTTTTCGTGCTCCACACATATGTGCTTGCTGTCGGCTTGAGACAACGCAACGTCCAAGAGGCCGCAGCGATGCGGCGCGCCGCCTTTTGCGTTCTTTTCAAAATAGCGGCAGGTCTTACAGGCGCCGAAGGCGCGCCCTTCCCGCTGGCGCAGCATATCTTTCAACAGAAATTCTAGCATTTCAGCGAAACTTTTGCGTTCGCCGACCGAGAGTTTCGATGCTGATTTCATCATCAACGCGACCGGGTCGTTTTCCAGGCGCCGTTTGCCGGCCTGTGTCAAAGCAACGGAGACCTGACGTTTGTCCACCGCGTCCGTCGACTTTTCGATCAATTTCTTGCGCTCCAAGGCGTTAAGCGTCTGCGAGACTGTTCCTTTGGTTATGCCGAGATAGGCCGTCAGGGCTGACGGCGTGCGCGAAAAACGGTTCGCCCGCGACACATAGCGCAATGCCTCCCATTGAGTCGGATTTAAACCGTCCGTATGCGCTTCGCTCTGCAAAACACGCGCAAGCCGCTCGAATAGAACTACAATGTCCGCCGCTGACCTCATTACAAAATAGTATCGACTAAATACCACCCTTGCAAGCACGGTAAGGATCGGCTATCCATCTATTGGTATCGAGTCGATACCTTAACGAAAGGACCCTGACATGGCTGAGAAAGCTGTATTTTACCACGCGGGCTGCGGCGTGTGCGTCAATGCGGAGCGGCAATTTGCCGAAAGCCTCGACAAATCGAAATTCGATGTCGAGATGGTTCATCTGGGAGAGGCGCCCTCACGCGTCGCCGAAGCGGAAAAAGCCGGTGTCAAATCTGTTCCAGCCTTCGTCATCAGCGGTCAGCCTTATCACATCAATTTTGGCGCGAACCTCGCCGACCTGAAGTAAGGCATCCGCGCAGGCGCCGTCCGCACGCTGCAATTTGCAATGTTCTCTTCGCCAATTGCATGAACAGACCTCTCGGGCGGCGCTAGCCCCACAGTTCAAAGGACAGTCTATGGATCCCGCCATGAAAAAAGCGCCGGCGCTCGCCGTCACAGAATGGCTCAACTCAGAGCAATCGCTTTCTCTGGTCGACCTGCGAGGCAGGGTCGTCCTCATCGAAGCCTTCCAGATGCTGTGTCCGGGTTGCGTTTCCCATGGTCTGCCGCAGGCGATGCGAGTTCATCAAACTTTCAAGCATGACGATGTTCAGGTTATCGGGCTGCACACGGTCTTTGAACACTGCGAAGCGCAAGGAACGAATACAGCACTCAAGGCTTTTCTCCACGAATACAAAATATCCTTTCCGGTCGCAATCGACGCCCCGTCGGCAGCCGGCGGAATTCCGACAACGATGGCGGCATACCAAATGCAGGGCACGCCGACCTTGATTCTGATTGACCGCAACGGTTATCTCCGGAAGCAGAAATTCGGAATGGAACAGGATTTGACGCTCGGCGCGGAAATCATGGCATTGATGCGCGAGACCGACGTTTTTGCGGATTCGCCAGCCGAAGAAAAACACACGTTTAAATCGGGCGAATGCGACAAACATGGATGTTCACTGTAAGGCATTGATGACCAGATGAACGCAACGTTGAATGCGTTTTCGGCAGGTAACTCAAAAGCCGATATCGAGCTCAATCTCGGCACGGTACACGCGCGCATAATTGCCGCCTGTGCACGTGTCGATCGTAATCCTGAAGGCGTCGACCTGCTCGCGGTCAGTAAAACGGTCGACGACGCGCGTATTCGGTTCGCCCACGCTGCCGGTTGCCAAGCGTTTGGTGAGAACAAGGTGCAGGAGATGCGGAGAAAAGGGGAACGGCTCGCTGATTTAAAGACGCGCTGGTCGCTCATCGGCCGGCTGCAGACCAACAAAGTGAAATACGCCGCTCGATTTGCCGATGAATTTCAGGCTTTGGGTAGCCTTAAGCTCGCAGAAGCGTTGCAACGCCGTCTGGAGATCGAGGACCGCACGCTTGATGTCTATGTGCAAGTGAACAGTTCGGGCGAAGCGAACAAGTACGGCCTCGATCCGACCGATATCCTGCCCTTTGTTCGGGAGCTTCCTGCATTCGACCGGTTGCGCGTCAAGGGATTGATGACGCTGGCTGTGTTCTCTGCCGATGAATCCCGTGTGCGCGGCTGCTTCCGGTTGATGCGCTTTCTGCAAAACATACTGCGCGACCGTGCGCCGCACGGGGTGCGATTTGATGGGCTGTCGATGGGAATGTCGAGCGATTTTGAGATCGCCGTCGAGGAAGGCGCGACGCTGTTGCGTGTTGGTCAGGCGATCTTTGGCCCGCGTTCAGTGCCGGACAGCCATTACTGGCCGGACGATTCGCCGGCCTCATCGCGGTAGAATTCCACATTGAAACGCACCGGACCGATCATTTCGCCGCGGTGCAATGCGGCAGGTTCGATTACGTCGTAATGTGATGGCGTGATGCGACGGCGCGTCGGCGTAGGCCCTGGTGCAACATAGTTGGGTTAGCCGTTAAATAGGGCGAAATTATCCCGTCAAATGTCCAACAGTTGCTGACGGCCTAGACTTGAAGCACTTGGGAGAGGTGGTCCAGATTTTGCCAAGCGCATGCGTCAGTTCAGCGATATCGCTATCGCTATGCAATGGAGACGGCGTCAGTCTAAGTCTTTCAGTTCCCTTTGGCACTGTCGGGTAATTGATTGGCTGAACATAAATGCCGTACTCTTCAACAAGAGTGTCGCATATCCATTTACATTCCACTGGATCGCCAACCAATACCGGTACTACGTGGCTGTCATTGTCCAAATGCGGAATACCTGCCGAGTCCAACGCTTTTCGCAAAGCCAGCACGCGGCTATGCAATTTGATGCGACTTGCGTCATCCTTTTTCAGATGCCTGACACTCGTCAAAGCCGCCGCAGCAACAGGCGGCGGCAGGGCAGTTGTGAATATGAATCCGGATGCGAAACTGCGTATAAAATCGCATAAGTCTGCAGACGCAGCTATATAACCGCCGATCACGCCGAACGCCTTTGCGAGCGTTCCTTCCAGTATATCAATGCGATGGATCAGCCCTTCTCGCGCGGCGATTCCGGCGCCGCGCGGCCCATACAAACCAACGGCATGAACTTCATCGAGGTAAGTGAGCGCGTTATGCGCTTTTGCAACATCACAAATCTCTGCAATTGGAGCGATGTCGCCGTCCATTGAGTAGACGGATTCAAATACCACAATCTTTGGCGCTTCAGGGGCAAGGTTTCTTAGCCTGCAATCTAGATCTTCCGGATCATTATGCGCAAAGATGCGGACATCCGCTCGTGCGTGCCGCAAACCTTCTATAATAGACGCATGATTGTTTGCATCGGAAAGTACGGTGCAACATGGAAGGGACGCCGCCAGCGTGCTCAGACTGGCCCAGTTAGAGACGTAGCCGGACGTAAAGAGCAGGGCCGCTTCTTTATCGTGCAGATCGGCTAGTTCCTGTTCCAGCAAGACATGATAATGACTGGTGCCGGAAATGTTCCTGGTCCCCCCCGCGCCCGCGCCGCTTTTGTCTATTGCCTCATGCATTGCTGCAAGCACAGCCGGATGCTGGCCCATGCCTAAATAATCATTGGAGCACCAGACTGTAATATCACGTTCGCCATGCGCACACCTTCCTTTTGCTGCGGGAAAGGCGCCCGCGCGCCGTTCTATATCAGCGAAAACGCGGTATCGTCCGTCACTGCGAAGTGTTTGCAGCTGGCGTTTAAAAAATGCGCTGTAGTCCACGATGCCTACTCACGCTCTTCTTACAACGATTTCGCATTTCAAACGCCAGCCTTTCCTCCGCTCAGAGCGAATTTATATATTCTACAATGGCTTGGCGTTCTCCATTTGTAAGATTTAGATCGAGCGCCTGATTGTAATGATTGACAACATCGTTCAGCGTCGTGAAACGGCCGTCATGATAATAACCGCCCGTGCTTCGCGCCCACGCCCCCATCAAGGGCGTTGTCCGATAACCTCCTGTGGGTCCGCGGTCCGCCAGGAACGAATCGATGCCAATTTCTTCAGGACGGCGAATATTATGGCCGGGCTCGGTAAAAAGCGGCGGCACATGGCAACTTGCGCATTTGGCTTTGCCGTTGAAAAGTTCTTCGCCAAACTGCGCGATTGCAGGGTTGTATGAATCTTCCGGGGCGCGCGGTGCGGGTATCGACAACTGATACATCTGCAACCCCGCCAGCTTTGATGTGACACGGTCCTCGTCCGGCGCGCGCTTTACGTCATCCATGCCGTTAGCGGCTGCTATCGGGAATTTTTCTTCATCCGCTAACCGTGGGTCGTAAAAACGCCCCTGCCCCTGCATTTCGAGGTTCCCAACAAACGCATTCCAATGGGAAACGCCGCCCCAGCCCGTATAAGTATGAAGATTGACGCCTGCGAGACCATAAGCCGGAGGAATGAGCGTTGCTGCAGGCTGTCCATCCGGACGAAACGCTTTTCCATCCAGCAAAAGCGATGCGTCGAATTTTCCGGGGCCCCAGCTTTTCAAAACGGCAATTACCGTATCGCGATCTACGCCCAGAAGATTTTGAAATGGTTCGAGGTTAGGCGATGTCGCAACAATATCGCCAAAATGCAGATCGCGCGCAGGCCAGCCATCCAGTCGCTTTCCAATACCCGGAGCGAATGAGTCGTCTACGTCGCTATGGCATAGCGCGCATGTAAATCCTATATTTTCGAGCTTGCCGGAACTGTCAAAAAACCCTTTAGCGCCGACAACCGCGTCAAGTTTTAACAACGCAACGGTTGTTGCAGGGTCATCCAAGTCCACCCGGCCTTTCACAATATCCTGCTTCAGTTTTTGCGGTAATGCTTCCGAATCAACCTTTAATCCAAGTGAAAGGGCGGTGCTTGGACTGACGCCGGGCCCGATGCCGCCGTTTGCCTCACCTGCTATTACTTCGTGCATCCTGAGCGTATCGCCCCAGAACGCTTCATCACCGAATGTGTCGTAACGAAAAGTCTTCTTTCCTTCCGCAATCAGGGAAACGCCAAACTGAATAGCCGCATCTCCTTTGAAATTATCCTGTTCCGCCAGCGGCTTTTCCAGCGCAGTTGAAAAAACTGCAATAGCCGCTAATGCTGCGCTCATCATAAGAAATGAAGTTTTGTTTCGTTGCTTGCGCATGCCACACCCTCTTTTAAAAGTTCCGACCGCCACCGACAAAACGGCCTGAATTCACCGTATTGACGCCAAAATACGGTGCTGCAGAAGTTACGCTGCAAGTCAGAGCGGACTCGATCTTTCACGTCATCTATGATTCACTTAGGGCCTGAAAAGTTCCCGGTTTAATGAAAAATTTTGCGCACTCAGAAAAACCTCCAGCCTGGACCTTGCAAATGACTTAAATGCACCGGCAGCGTTACGCGCACTTACTTCTCAGTTAAATTTTCGCTAAAACGTCCGCTGGCGTGATCGAATTCGAAATCAGTCTGTCAAAGGATCCATTAAAAGCCGCCTCAATGAGCAGGTCGTGTTTCCTCGCCGTTCCTGCAAACCGAAATTGCGCACCCCCATCTTTGCTGGAGAGCGATATGTAGCAAATAATCGGTCCCAAAAAGAAAACAGCCCGCCAAAATTGGTGTTTGTTTCAATACACCTAACCGAATGATGAACCCGATGCAGTTCGGGCGTCATTATTAGCGGCCGCAACGCCATTTCCGTGACGCGCGGCAGCCTAATATTCGAATGTTGAAAGGCTCCGAAAGCGGCATCAAGTCCGTCATATATAATTATAGCCAGTACCGGAGCGCCGATGAAAATCATCCCGACAGCCGATATCACGGCGGAAACTGCCAACTCTCCCCAATGTATGCGCGCGGCCGTCGAAACGTCTACCACCTCATCAGAGTGATGCACGCGATGAAAACGCCACAGCCATGAAATCTCATGCATCGCACGATGCCGCGCATAGTCTACAAGGCTACGCATGAGAATTGCCGTCGCTATGGCGAGAGAAGTTTGTATTTCCAATATGTTCAGTACGCCAACACCGTTTTCGCCCGCCCATTTCGCCGCGAGAACGCCGCTCACAGGCATTACGCTCGCGACCGCCAGATTAATCAGCCCCAATCCTAGGTTTGCAGGCCAGCGAGAAGCGCGAGATGAACAACCTCGAATCGCCGGGTATCGAACCTCACAGATTACGAGCAATAAAACTGCGATAGTGACTGTTGCTAAAGATATACCTGCAAAACCTGTAAGGTCTGGATTTGCAATCGACGCCATCGCCATAAATGCCCCGCTTTGGAAGCTCCGGCCTCGCATGTATTAACCTGTCGGGGCCGGCACGGAATTAAATTCGGAATCCGGTTTAAGAGTTGCTCACGCCTCACCCTTCAACCGCCAGACTGGGCTGAATATGAATTAACCTCCGATGCATACTCACGATGCCGGCGAATGTTTGTTTTGATCGCATTGACCGAATCCAAACTTGTAGACAAGCTCCCCTCCGAAATAGGCGCCGCAAACCATCAGCAACAAACAGACGGCGCTCGCAATATGCGGCCAACTAAAATTGCTGGGGGTCTGTTCCAATCTGCCTAAAAAGCTGGCGGCAGCCGCGCCGAATGCGGCAAGCATCGCAATAGCGTGCATAGAGAAAACCAATTCTGCTTCAGGAATAGCTTTCAACTTGCCAAGCTCCAAAAAGCCTGCTGTTGCGGCAAGAGTTCCAAAAACCAGCCCCACACCCAAAAGCCATATCGCCGCGTGAGCCCAGAATACGTCCCTTGTTGAAAGAAACGCAGCGTCACAAAACACCGGCAGCGACCAGCATGCAATCGGGAAATGAACGAGTGCTGGATGGATTGGGTGGCCAAAAATTTTCATTCCGCTGCCTGTTCACACAATTCCGGCCACGATTCCCGCCAGCAGCAAGAAAGCAAGCACGGCGACTCCCGCATGAATCACGACCACGGGTTTCGGGTGAGACTGGCCGCGCGCATGAAAGGACGCCAGGAAAAACCCGCCTAACGCAGCGACGACAAATAATATGAACGCGACCCAAGCCGCCCCGCCAAATGCTGTACTGGAAATCGCCAAAAGTAGGGAAATGATGCCGGCGGCGCCTAGCGCGGCGTGCAGGATTGACAAAGGCCATGGGGGTTGCGAACCGGAAAACACTTTTACAGCCAACAAGACGCCGCCAAGGGCGGCGACGCCAAACAAAATTAGCGCCAGAGTCATGAATACTTCTCCGTTTTATTCAATTTTGCCTGAGCAATAGATCGGAAACCCGCGAAAAAGTTCCCGCTATCGTTAACATATTGATTTTTAGGTTATATTTTATGCTGCACGACAAACAGATTTGCGATAGGCATTCGTTCAATCGACATTCCTGCCGCGTCTAGTTCGGCTTTATAAGTTCAACAGCACCGCGACAGCCACGATCAAACATGCATTATGCGGGCAGCTTAACAGGATTTCGCAGACCCGCCGTCATGACCGGCGACGAATGATCGTAAACACTTCGCTTAATAACCGCTCTTTTACGCCGCACCGTTTCGCAATTCGACGGCGAGCCGTTTCAGGCTCTCGGTGATATCGTCAAGACGCGAAGCCGGGTGGATACAGCAAAGCCGGAACAGCTTTTCTCCATTCAATTCCGTCGTCGTGATCAGGCCAAAACCGCTTTTGAGGTAACTGTCTACAGCACGTTTGATCCGATTCGGACTTTGATGCGCTTTGTCGCGCGGACGGAAAGTTAGCGTTCCGATGCATGCTGGCGTGGCGATCCGCCAGTCATGCGAGGCGTCGATCCACGCCTCGGCGGCTTCGGCCATCTTGACGCCGCGCGTCACCATTCGGGCAATTCGGTCGGCGCCGTTGGTCTGGATAAACATCCAAAGCTTCAGCGCACGGAAAGAGCGCGTCAGCTGCGGTCCCATGTCATAGAAGTTGACCGCATCCGTCAATGGATCCTGCTCGTCGGGCTGGACAGATCTTTCATATATCTCACGGGCTTCACGCAAATACTCCGCCTCCATCGAAAAAGCTTCCCGGAGCGCGTGCCCGTCGCGGATAAGAACACAGCCGATTTCAAAGGGTTGAAACCACCATTTATGGGGATCGAGCACCAATGAATCGGCGCTCTCAATTCCTTTCAACAACGGCTTGGAGGAGGAATCAAAAACTGCCGCTGCGCCATAGGCGCCGTCAACGTGCATCCATATTTTGTAAGAATCGCAAACAGTTCGGATGTTCTCCAATGGATCGATAGCGCCTGTATTCGTGCTGCCTGCAGTTGCAGCGACAAGCCACGGCGTGCGGCCTGCCGCCTTATCGGTTTCAATCATTGAGCGCAGAGTGCCGCAATCCATACGTTGTTTATTATCTGTCGGTACATTGCGAAACTGGTCTTGGGAAAACCCAAGAATGCGAAGCGCTTTTCCAATTGAAGAATGCCCCTGGCTCGTTCCATAAACGACGAGCGTTTCGTCGTGACCTTGTCCATTCTTCAATAAACGCGCACGCGCGGTATGAAGTGCTGTGAGATTGGCCATGGAGCCGCCGCTTAAAAAAATACCTGCAGCTGATTGGGGAAAACCCATCAGCGTACGTAACCACTTTAACGTCTCGGCTTCGATCGCAGCCGGGCCTGAAGCCACAAACGAGTTTCCCGCAAACACATTGTATCCAGCACTCAATGCATCGGCCATGGCGCCGACAAAACTGCCAGGCCCAGGCACATATCCAAAAAACCGCGGATGATCGACGTGCCCGATCGCTGTCAACCCGTGACGCGCGACCCGGTCCAGAATCTCCATTGGATCTGACGGAGCGCGAGGTAACTCTTCCCTGAAAAAAACATCGAGCTCGGCCCTGGATTTATGATTATAGGCCGGTTTTCGCTCCAGATTCGATCGATGATCGACAATAAGATCGACAACGCGATAGCCCAACGCTCTCATCTGATCCGGATGAGGATCAAGGTTCATGGGCGCGTTAAGATCAATTTCATCCTCAGGCGGCATAGTTTTTTTCATTCATACAACGAAGCTGTAGTGTCAACACATGGATGATTATCTGCGGCGTCATGGTCAATCACGTATGCATACCGAAAACCGAATCGGTACCCAGCTTGCTTAATTCAGCCGCAATTTCCAAGCTTAGCTCATGTTGGATTGGTTCATACTCTTACTCCTGTTTATATCAGATCTTACGAAACCGTGTTCCGTAGTTGGGGCCGAGATCACTTCCTTGCGTCACCAAGTCATCACACTGAAGGGGCAGACGCATAAAATAATCACATTGCGGCGGAACGATCGGTTGCTCCTAACATTTGTTTTTCGCTTCATCCCAGAAGCCAAGGAGCACGACCCGTGTTGTCGTAATTGGTATATGCAGTGAAAGAGTTACGGGTATTACCCTGACCCAAAGACTAGCGGTTTTTGAAACGTCGCAATCTGTACGAAGCCTTACACGCAACTGAATTCGCGACAGCGATATATGGACTTCGCCTCATATCGGTAATCAACCACCCCTCCCCTCATCCGGCGTTTCAATGGGGGTGGGGTGTGCGAAAAAATTCCACCCAAACCGAAAAGCGGAACTCGCATTAATTGCGGCCATTGCATAGACTATCTGATCCTGAGGGAGATGGTCGTTCCTAAATCA